>Ga0155902_123_pt2 | contig 1027 bp, 3 predicted proteins | sample RifCSPlowO2_01_FD_107556 | JGI IMG/M metagenome (GOLD analysis project Ga0155902, IMG submission 107556) | Candidatus Levybacteria bacterium RIFCSPLOWO2_01_FULL_37_26 | reverse complement strand
ACTCTCATATCAACTGTTCCTCTTGCCATAATTCTCACCCCCAATCAAAACACAGTGGATTCTATCAAAAAATTCTTGATATTATAGTAATAATCGCTCCTCGTTCGACATTAACAGTCCGCACGCTGCCGGAGAAAAGCCTACTGTTTGGTCATAGGTTCGCCAATTGAGAACGCTCTTTCTGACAAGAAACCCACTTCTTTCCTCCTTGGCGATGACCGTATCGTGGTGCCGTTGACTTTCGTTGAGCAGTGTCATCAGTTGAAGCGATCCGTCGGTCGGTTCAACCACGCTAACGGTTAATATTTCACTCATTTTTTTCTCACCCCTTTTCGAACCTGTTATTTCCCATAGATATCCTCTACCCGCACACTTCCCGCCTCGAGCAGCCAAGAAAACGCGCCGGCGATGGTGTTCAGGATAGTTTGGATCATGGGTCAAACCTCCAGGTTATTTGGGAAAGAAATAGGTTTGTACGGTTTTTTCTCTTCCTTGATCGTCCATTGTCCAGACTACTACTGGTTGTACCGGTTTTCCTTTCACTTCTGTCACACCACCATGAGTTCCTTCTTGAGCGAAACCTGCCTGAGCCAAGACCTCGGTAAGCATCTGCATCATTGCCTGGTCTTTTACGGCCATCATTAATCCAACTTCCCCCATTTTCTGTATGGTTTCTACGGTTAATGGTACTGGCATTGTGTATCACCTCCTTTAAAAATTAATCTCAGTTTTCGTTTACCACGACTGTTTTCACGAGCGCATTTCTCTGATTCCTGATGACTCGCAATGCCTCTTCAGGCGATGATGCTCCACAGATGCCGAGAACCTGATCGAATTGATCTGGCGTGAGTCGACCCTTCATTGCATCCAAAACAAGTCCCTCGGCTTCCGGGACGGCTTGTGTCAATAGCATTACTGCCTCAGCGTTTTTGTAGTTGATCATGGTTTTCCTTTATTCATCAAAAAAGGCCCAAACTCCGCTTTGTCTTTCCGCGAGGCTTTTCAGAACTATTCGTTCACGCCTCGC
>Ga0155902_137_pt1 | contig 6138 bp, 8 predicted proteins | sample RifCSPlowO2_01_FD_107556 | JGI IMG/M metagenome (GOLD analysis project Ga0155902, IMG submission 107556) | Candidatus Levybacteria bacterium RIFCSPLOWO2_01_FULL_37_26 | reverse complement strand
ACCTCCCGTGTGGGAGGTTGTGCTTTTTGCGTAAACTATCTAACTACGCAATCACTCCTCCCAAAGGAGAGGTAATAATAATGCTATTAGTTAATATTCTTTGCAATCTCACAAAAATATTATAGTAATAATTTTTTATTAAATCAAGTAGAATCAAATTCTACAAATCTACGCATGCTAAGATATTTGATACTTCGTTTTTCCAATCACTGGGCTTGTAGGAAGGATTTTTAGTTATAACTAACGTAGGCGATAGCGATTTGTGTTTTCCTACATATGCCAAGCGAGTTGATTGAGAATATTGTGCCATTTGTCCTACTCTTAAAAAAGCTGGGTATATTCTTATTTTTCCCTCCGGTTTTGTTACTCGAATCATTTCCGATAATGCTTCGTTTAGTCCGGTTTTTATCCAATATAGTGAAACAGACGCAAGTGTTTCGTCAAAAGTATCATCTCGGAAAGGTAACTCTTGCGCGATCGCTGTAATAGCATCACTTTTGTATTCAGGGGATCTATTAGAATAATCAGAATCTAATCTTATAACTCTTTTTGCAATTTTAGCTGCTTCTATTGTAAATCCACTGTCACCAGCGCCAATGTCTAATATAGTTTTGTTTTTTAGATCATTATCGGTAAAACCGAATAAATCTTTATAAACTTCAAAATGTCGATCAGTTCTACGGCTAGACTTAACTTCCTGGGCGATCTTGTCGTATGGTAAGGATGTAAGTTGTTCATTCATAAAAAGTTAATGCATAACTTGCATTACGCTTCAATTTGGTATAGACTACAGGATATGAGAGCCACATCTGAAGCTGGTGTTTCAGGGGAGAAAGAAAGAAGCTGTACTTTTTGTGATATAGTGCAGGAAAAGTTGCCCGTAAGTAAAATCGAAGAAACCGACAAAATAATTGTATTTGCTTCATTAAGTGGCTACCCCCTTATTGCTCCAAAAAAACACGTTGATAATGTGTTCGACGAAAGATTGGATAAAGAAGTAGTACATGAATTGGCAGAAATGGAAGTTCGAGTTGCAAGAGCTGTAAGGTCTGCATTTAGTGTTGATGCGGTTAATATTATTTCTGCCAATGGTAAGGCAGCCGGCCAGCAAGTGAATCATTATCATATTCATATAATGCCAAGAACTGCAAATGATAATCAAATTAAGCTTGGTAAAGAGGTAATTTTACCCCGTCCCGAACTTGATCTACGAGCAGATCTTGTTAAAACTAGGCTTAACGAACAACTGCCTCCTCACGTTTAAATACAGTAAAATGCTTCTTTGGTTCCATCCATTGTGGAATATTATTTTTACTTCCTCTGTTTTGTTTATTTTCTTTGCATCGTCTCTGATACGATAGAGCTTCTTCTTGCAGACTTGACCATACTCCTTTTGGGTCATATAGAGCTCGCGCTGAAGATCCTATATACATAAATGCCGCTCCGTAGTCTGAATGTCGTAGTTTATCTGGAGTTTGTACAAATACTCCGACATTATTGCGTATTTCTTCTACCGCTTTAATTCTAATTGGGCGTATTCGATCTAGTAATTCTTCGCGTTCTTCGTATGTGAATTGGCCAATAACCGCTAAGTCAATATTGCTGGGGTCGGCATGATCTTGTTTTCTTACCAATCCTTTTGCCACAGAACCAAATAGTAAAATAGCAAAGTCTTCTTTTCCAATTGCTTTAGCCTGTTCTACTATTTGTGTGCATATTGAATTTGCTTTACCGTATAATATTTCTCTCCATTCCATGTCAACAGAATTCATATATTTCACTCCGTCTTTTGCAGAAGGATAACGTTTTTTTAAGATACCATCATTATTTATGATGCTTAGCCTTCGCTGGACGATATGATTCAGCTCTTCACCATTTGCATGCGCTTTGCCAATTGATGCGGTTGCATCTGGTGGAAGAGCTACTATAACACCTCTTGTGTGTACCCAATACATTTGTTCTGCACGTTCTTTCATAATTTTATTAATCCACAAAAAAACCCGCCTGTTGAGCGGGAACTTTCTTCGAGCTTTATCAAAAACTCATCTCCCGCCCTTAACGGGTAATAAGGAGAACGAGTCTAACTGATAAAACTTTAGAATTCATGTTGATAAAACTATTCTACACAATCCAAGCCCCGCGTGTCAAGATGTCAAACTTAACCAGTTTGTGTTGCGACGACGCGTTCGTTGGAGAGACCGAAAGTTGTGCCTTGTTTTTTGAACATTGACCAATAATCCTTCTTTGCCTTTTTGTTTTTGGAAGCAGACAGCCACGTGCCCGAGTCTTCTACCTTCATTCGTGCAATCCTTATTGCGGAAAGCACCCATTCAAAAAATGATGTATGATATTTCCCGGGATTTACAATTCGTTGCTCTATTGCCACCTCTTTAAATTCTATCTGAAGCACATTTGAGCTGGCAGTCAGCTTTTTTAGCTCAATTATAATTTCCTGAATCTTTCTTGATATTTCCTGATTATTTTCCTGCGTAATTTTCCTGTATCCATGAAGTATATCTCTGTGATATGCAATTCCCGGTTCGATATCCAACTTTGCTTCTGTTTTTTCTTGAGGTTGATTCGCGCTTTGCAAACTTAGATTTAATTCTTGACCTTCGACAAGGTCTCCACTTGCTTCATGACTGCCCGACTTGTTGATTCCTAAGAATTGTTCCCAGTGTTTGCCGGCATCTGAAGCAATACCTTTTCCCACATCGGAAACAAGCGAATTCACAAACGCTTTTCCAATACCCTTAAAGGTTTCAACCGCATTTTCATTAACGTAATGTTTTTTGCGAATGGTCGTTTTATTCATAGCTTACATCCGCAACTTATCACAAATTCTTTAAGAAATCAAGAGTTTTTTGATTTCTTAAAATACTGGATAGCATATATCTATTATTCTCAAGATGTTTTCTTTCGTTTTCATCTTTTGCTTTTTGTATGGCTTCATTAATTTCTCCCGTTTCAACAGTAATTTGTTCGGTTTCCGCAATTTTTTGGAGGGCAAATTCCAGCTTAATATCGTTTTCAGCTTTTCTTTTATATTCATCTCTTAATATTTCCGGAGTTTTGTTAGTTGAAGATAGATACTGATCTAATGTTAGTCCAAGTTTTTTTATATCATCAAGCGTTTGGGCAAGAAGTCTTTCCACTTCCCGATCGGTTAAAATCTCAGGAATTGTAACAGTTACACTGTCAAGTAGTGATTTTACTATTTCCTCAAACTTAATCTCATGTTTTTCTTTACCTGGAACGATAATCTTTGACTTAGAGGTTATTTTTTGTATATTCTGTTTGTAATCATTAAGCTTTATCTCCGGCGCTTCACACGTTAAGGCGGTAAATTGCCAATCTTTTTTTAAATCTGTTGGCATTAAATTAGGGTCGACATGAATTTTAGGACTTATAATAGGTTTGATTTTATGCTCTTGGATTGCGTCGCTATAAAATTTTGGTAAAAGCTTTTTGAGCACTTCTTCCCGGACTTTTTCCAGATCGATATTACTTTCGGCAATTTGTTTCGGTGCCTTACCCTTTCTAAAACCGGGGATATTAGCATTCTTAACACCATCTTCGACCATCTCTTCCCATGTCTTTTTAACAATATCGGCGGGAATGGTAATTGTGAGCTGAATTGTTCCGTTGTCTTGTTTTTGTATTGCTGAAATCATAGTTATTATATAAACTGTGCCAGGGAGAGGACTCGAACCTCCAAGGGTTTCCCCACATGGTCCTAAACCATGCGCGTCTGCCAGTTTCGCCACCCTGGCGAACTATAAAGAGTGACGAGACTTATTATAACTAATTTACAGAGAAATTGAAAGGTTGCTTGCTAATTGTTTGCTTTTAAATTCATCTATTTTTTCCATGAAATATGTAACCCGTGATGCCCATGTGGGAGATGAGGCATAAAACCTGCCTATCATGTATACGTCTTGGGCTCCCCATTTATTTATGTAATTTTCTCTTAATCCTTCCGAAACCGTTTTAATTCCTTCAGTCCAGGATGAAAATCTGATCATATTGTCGCCATATATTCCCCATCCCCATCCGTTATACGAATTGTACGGAATTGCTTTGCCAAAAGTTGATTCAAGTCCTGAAATTGCGGCAACTAATTTCCAGTCTAATTTATATTTATCCGCGTATTTTACAAAATCTACAGCGTGTGGCTCTAAAGGAGAATTGTACTGCTTTAAAAATTCTCCTAAGATTTTTACGCGATTATCCAGGGACTTGATTGCAAGAGGACTTAAAAGCACAGCTGAAGATCCTGAAGAATTTTCTTCGGCATGAGATTTCCCTGCATTAGTTACTATTAAAATAGAAAGGATTATTAAAGTAAGTAGTTTCTTCATAATGTTACCCGTCTTATTCTCACCAGTCGCCTTCTTCTACTATTCGTAGACGGCTCCAGGTTCGAATAATCGACGGGTTATTGTCTTTTCAAGACAATAAAAAAATCCTAACGTACGCATTTGGAAATGGCATACCTTAGGATCTAACGGCAGATTATAACAGGTAACTATAGGTTTGTCAAGTCCATCCATTAGAGCTTTTGGGCAACCATTTAAATTGTTAATAAAGCAGTTGTGGTAAACGAAATTGGGAAGATATCTAACTATGGGTTAAAATAGATTATTGAAGCTGATCCATGAAGTATTCTACGCTTTCGGCCCAGCTGCCATTGCTTTGAGGCGTGTATCTGCGCATGATTTCCTGAGGCGTATCCAGACCGTCAGCCTTATATTTTAAAGCAAGAGTTTTTGTCACAGCTTCGATTCCCTCTTCGTAGTCGCTAAACCTGGTAACCTTTTGTCCGTATATGCCAAAACCCCAACAATTGAATGAATTTTCAGGAGATCTTTTGCAAAGGTTGGATTCTTGCATGGCAATTGCAGGAATAAGGCGAAAATCCAGATCATATGTATCTGCGACTTTGATTACAGTTGAAGCAAAAGGTTCAAGAGGAGATTTGTATTGTTCGAAAAATTGTCTTACGATTTCGACCCTTGCGTCATTTTGAGTAATTTTGTCTTCCAGCATTGAGTTTTCCGATGAGGGTAAAGCGGCAAAAGCGACTGTATGAGGACGAGTGATTGTAATTAGGCTGTTGTTTTGGCTATTTAAGATTTTCAATAAATAAAAAATATTGACAAAGATGGTGATTGGAGTAATAACAAAAAAAGAGGATACGATAAAAAACTTTCTCATGAGAATAAACAATGTTGACATATTTTATGTAAGTTGTCAAGCTGAGCTTGACTCTAAGCCAGCTGAGCTAGCTTGTCAAGCTTATTTTATTCTGATAAAATGTAACAATCTCATTAGTCGGAGTGGCGGAATGGTAGACGCGCAGCGTTCAGAACGCTGTGTTCGTAAGGACTTGGAGGTTCGAGTCCTCTCTCCGACACCGTGAAGTAGATTTTGGGTCGGTGGCGGAACCTGGTATACGCGCATGCTTGAGGTGCATGTCCCGCAAGGGGTGGAGGTTCAACTCCTCTCCGACCCACTCATGGGCGCATAGCTCAATTGGTGGAGCGCTTCGTTTACATCGAAGAGGTTTCAGGTTCGAGTCCTGATGTGCCCACTTTAACCTTTATTTATATTTTTCCAAAGTTCTTGTGGGTTGTGGATTAGCCAGTCGTGATCCATGCCTGGCAAAATAACGAGCTTTGAATCCTTTATCAATCGAGTAAACTCTTTTGCGTTTTTCGTAGTTGTCACTTTATCCTTTTCTCCCCACAAAATAAGAGTAGGTGTTTTGATTTTTTTCGCGTCATAACGAACATCAATATTTTTAGCAAAGCGGGCCGTGACAAAATAATATGGAAAGTTTTGGACAATCCTAATTAAGGCTTTAATGTTCTCTTTGGCTTTTGCAAACCCATTGACAAAAAGATTGTCTTTTAGCCAGTTGTAAACAACAATAGAAAAATTTCTTTTATCCTGTATGCCCTCGGAATCAACCAACACAAGTTCTTTAACATATTCAGGATAGTTAGCGGTAAAAGAGATTGCGAAAACGCCTCCCAATGAATGGCCAATGAGCGTAATATTTGTAAGATTTTTCTGTTCTAACTCTTGTAAAATTCTCGAGTTAATTTCACTAAGTGATGGAATTTTTATATCCGG
>Ga0155902_115_pt1 | contig 9333 bp, 9 predicted proteins | sample RifCSPlowO2_01_FD_107556 | JGI IMG/M metagenome (GOLD analysis project Ga0155902, IMG submission 107556) | Candidatus Levybacteria bacterium RIFCSPLOWO2_01_FULL_37_26 | reverse complement strand
CATCAATTACATGAAGCAGAATATCCGCATGGATTGATTCCATCAGTGTGGATTTAAACGCTTTAATCAATTCTAATGGTAAATTGCGGATAAACCCGATAGTATCTGTTACCAATACTTCTTTTTGCAATTCTTGCATGTACATTTTACCTATACTGCTATCAAGCGTTGTAAATAATGCATTTTCAACCAATGTATTTTTGCCGGTAAGTTGATTAAAAAGCGAAGTCTTACCAGCATTCGTATAGCCTACTAGGGAAATTGTTTTAAATCCACTCCGTTTTCGTTTCACAAGCTGAGCAGCCCTGCTTTTGTCTATCTTTTCCCATTCATCAGTAATCTTTTTTATTTCACTTCTCCAGTGCCTTTTCATAAGCTCTGTATTGGTCTCTCCAACTCCGGAAGTGCCGATTCCGCCTCCCTGCTGGGATAACACAGCCCCCATACCATAAATACGAAAGCCCATATATCGCATACGGGCAAGCTTGATTTGAAGTTTGGCCTCAGTTGTCGTAGCATGCTTATCAAAGATTTGCAAAATCAGATCGACCCGATCCCAAACTTCTACACGCTGACCATTATCTTCAAGTGACAATTTTATGCGATGGAGTTGGCTAGGCTTAATCTTCGCGTTAAGAACTACAACATCTATCTTTTCTCTTTTTATTCTTCTTTCGATCTGCCGAAGAGTAATCTTTCCAACATATGTCGAAACTTCAGGCTTGTAATGGCGCTCAAGAATACGATCTACAATCGCAGCGCCTAACGTCTGTATAAGCGACTCAAGTTCCTCACCTGTATGAAGGGCCTTCTCTTCGTCAATATTTGGACTAAGAAAATGAATCACCAAAATCCGCAACGTATGTTTAATATCTTTCACTACTGTATTATACCTTAAAAGCCTATTGCATTTAGATAAATCGAAGGTGTAAGATTAGGATCATGAAGATTGCGGTAATTGGAGCCGGACATGTGGGCGGAGCGCTGGCAAAACAGTTTGCAAAAACAGGACACAGAGTTTATCTTGGCGTTCGAAATATAAAAGATCCAAAAGTATTAGCTCTTCTTTCCAAAAATATTTCCGCTCACAAAATTATTGAGGCTGTAGATAAAGCAGATGTTATTGTTACTGCAGCTTATCCTCAATATACAAAAGAAGTTGCAAAACAATTTGGCAATGTATCCAAAAAAATTATTATTGACGCGATGAACACATTCCGCGGCAAACCTGACCCTTACAACACAACAGCCGAAGCTCTATTGGCCTGGACAAATTGCAAAGATGTTGTCCGCTGTTTTAATACAACCGGTTTTGAGAATATGGCAAATCCAATTTATAAAGGCAAAAAAATTGACATGTTTGTAGCAGGAGATAGTAAAAAAGGCAAAAAAGCAGCGACAAAACTGGCAAAGGAAATTGGATTTGGAGAAGTTTTTGATCTTGGAGGAAATGACAAGTTTGAGCTAATGCAGCAAATCGTTACCGTATGGGTTTCGCTTGCCAAAATATTAGGCAGAGACATCGCCCTAAAAATCCTAAGAAGATAAGATTAATAAAACTTCTGGTATAATTACCTCATCATGACTTTTAGAGAAATTAAAATTGAAGACTATAATAAATTGATTCCATTTTGGAAAGAGAATTACTTTGTAGGTGAAATGGATAGCTTAGATCGATTTAAACTATTCTTGGATAAAAATCCAAAGCTTAGTTTCCTTGCAGAAGACAATGGAAATATAACAGGAACAGCACTTGGATCTTTTGATGGCAGAAGAGGATACTTACAAAAAGTCGTTGTTGACAAAAAATTCAGAAGACAAGGACTTGGTCAACAATTGGTAAAAAAAGTTATTGAGAAATTAAAGACTCTTGGTGCAACCTATATCCCGGTAAGCGTAGAAGAAGATTTGGTTGGTTTTTATGAACAATGCGGCTTTAAAAAAACATCCCAAATCCCAATGAATATAAATATTTAATTTCCGACTATTGACAAGTAATCAAAAATAGTTTAAATTCTAATTATGGCTGGAGAAGGAGGAGAGACACCACAACCAACAGGCGAACAACCGCCTAACCCTGCAGAAGCGGCACAAGAGAAAACACCGACAAGTGGTTTGGGAACAGGACCAAGGATTCCTGCTGAAAGATTTACGATTGAAGGTACAAGAAGTCCTTCCGATATTCTCGCAGAAGCGGCAAAACAAGTAGTAAATACGCCACCTGAACAATTATTGAAGAGTTCTCAGTGGAGAAGGGACTCTGGGCAAGACGCCACAGAAGCATCCTTAAATCAAGGACTACCTCAATCAACAGTTAAAGAAACAGGCGTATCTACCCCAAATAGCACAAATCAATCACCCACAAAATAAAACGCATACAACAACCTGAAAGTTAAAACAAGATTATATTTATATTGACAAACTACTCTATTATCCTGCTATACTTCAAACTAACTATATGAATTTGCCTTCATTAGAAAAAGCAAAAGTTTTTGGAAAGACTGTTTTTTTGAGAGCGGATTTGGATGTTCCGCTGTCAGCCATCAGCCATCCTTCGACTCCGCTCAGGACAAGTCAGCCATCAGCAATCAGTGAAATTGAGGATGATACGAGGTTGAAAGCAGCGCTGCCGACAATTGAATACTTACTGAAAAATGGTGCGAAAGTTATTATTGCCGGACATTTGGGAAGACCCAAAGGGATTGATAAAAGTTTGAGCCTTGAGCCAATCGCCCGTTGGTTTAGTATTAAGTATAAAGTATTAAGTATTAAGTATGGGAAACGGAAAGGATTTGATGGGTGGGAATTGACAGATAATCTTTTTTTACTTGAAAACTTAAGGTTTTATAAAGGCGAAGAGGCGAACGATCAAGACTTTGCAGCAAAACTCATAAGTCTTGCAAACATCTACGTTAATGACGCGTTCGCAGTCTGTCATCGGGCCCATGCATCAATCGCTGGAATGCCGAAATTTCTGCCTCATTTTGCCGGAATCCACCTTCGGGAAGAGGTCAGAGTTTTATCTTCGGTTTTAGAAAACCCCAAACGGCCGCTTGTTGTTATTATTGGTGGCGCAAAAATTGAGACCAAGCTCCCATTGGTTGAAAAGATGCGAGGTGTTGCGGATTATGTTTTGGTTGGAGGAAAAATAGCTAAAGAAATTTTACCATTTTTAAAAGAAAAGAGCCAAACACTGTTTGTTGCAGATCTTAATCCAGACGGATTCGATATTACACCAAAAAGCACTGATGATTTTTTAAAAATTGTTAATACTGCAGAAACAATTGTTTGGAATGGACCTGTCGGATATGTTGAAATTAAAGAAGGATTGGAAGGAAGCAGAAAGTTGGCAGAAGGAATTGTCAAAAGCAACGCTTATACGGTTGTAGGCGGAGGCGACACACTAGGTTTTTTAAAAAAACTCGGGCTTCTTGATAAGTTTTCTTTTGTTTCAACAGGCGGCGGCGCGATGCTTGAATTCTTAAGCGGAAAGAGCTTGCCGGGAATAATTGCGATTATTTCTTAAAATTGATATAATCTCGAGGGTCAAAAATATGATCAATCAAAAAGATTTTGTTTTGTGGCTATCCGAAATAGACAAAACTCATGCTCCATATATTGGAGGAAAGGCCGCGAATCTCGGAGAAATGCTCAAGAACAAGCTTCCGGTCCCTAACGGCTTTGTCATTACATCTTCAGCATATCAAACTTTTATAAAAGAGAACAATCTTAAGGATAAGATACACGCCGTAATGAAATCCATTGATTATAACGACCCAAACTCCCTAAGCAAATCCTCAAAACAAATAAAAAAAATTATAGTTACAGCAAAGGTCAGCCCTAAAATAGCAAATCCTGTTTTAGAACATTATAAAAAGTTAGGAAAAGATGCATTGGTTGCGGTAAGATCATCCGCAACTTCCGAGGACTCCAAAACAGCTTCATTTGCAGGCCAACAGGCAACATTTCTTAACGTTTTAGGCAGCGAAAACCTGATTAAAGCAATTCTAGGCGGTTGGGCATCGCTTTTTGAATCCAGAGCTATGTTTTACAGACATGAAGAAAAACTCAACGAAAACCAAGTTGCCATATCTTTAGTTATTCAAAAAATGGTGAATTCAGAATCATCCGGGGTAATGTTTACAATAGATCCGGTAACTCTGGATAAATCAAATGTAGTAATTGAGGCAATTTATGGTTTGGGTGAGTATATAGTTGGAGGAAAAGTAACGCCCGACCACTACGTTGTAGATAAAAATTCTTTAAGAATTGTAACAAAAAAAGTAGAACCGCAAAAAATAATGTTAACGCGCAAAGATGGACAAAACAAAAGCGTAACATTAGCAAATCAAAGAGGATCCGGCCAAAAAATAGATGACCAGGATATAGTATCGCTTGCAGTTTTAGGAAAACTTATTGAGAAACATTACAATTATCCCCAAGACATTGAATGGGCAAAAGAAGGAAAAAACATTTATATTGTCCAGACAAGACCGGTAACGACTCTCGGAAATAAAAAAAGGGGTATAGCGCTTTTAACATCAAAACTTCCGGAATCAATCTTAATAGGTGATCCTGCAAGCCCAGGCGTTGCAACAGGAAAGGTTAGAATAGTCAAAAGCATAAAAGATGCCGATAAAGTCCAGCTTCACGATGTACTAGTTGCTCCTTACACAAACCCCGACTATGTTCCAATCATGAAAAAATCATCTGCTATTATTACAGAAAGAGGAGGAAGAACATCCCATGCCGCAATCGTTTCCAGGGAATTTGGAATTCCGGCAATTGTTGGAGCGCAAAACGCTTTATCGATACTAAAAGATGGAATGATAGTTACAGTAGTTGGAGATACGGGAAAAATTTATGAAGGCGCAGTTGCTATAAAAAGCGACCAAAAAGAAGATACAGAAGCTGGTAAACTTAAAACCAAAACAAAAGTTTTTGTAAACATAGCAGAGCCCGAAAGAGCTGTTGAAGTTGCAAAAATGAATGTTGACGGTATTGGATTACTAAGAGCTGAATTTATGGTAGCAAGAATTGGGATTCATCCGAAAAAACTTATAAAGGAAGGAAAAGGAAAAATATTTACCCAAAGGTTGGCAAAGGATCTAACAACTATTTGCCAAGCTTTCTACCCCAGGCCGGTAATTTTCAGAACTACAGATTTTAAAACAAATGAATATAGAAATCTTATTGGAGGAAAGGAATTCGAAGAGGTAGAAGAAAATCCAATGCTTGGATACCGCGGAGTATCAAGATATATCCAGGATAAAGATGTGTTCATGCTGGAACTTGAAGCAATAAAGCATGTAAGGAACGTAAAAAAGCTAACTAATTTAAATATTATGCTCCCATTTGTAAGAACAGTTGATGAACTAATTGAGGTTAAAAAGATTATTGCATCAAGTGGCCTTAAAAGAGGCAAAGATTTGTTGTTATATATGATGGCTGAAATTCCATCAAATTTTATAATCCTGGAAGATTTTATAAAAGCAGGGTTGGACGGAATTTCTATTGGGTCTAATGATTTAACCATGCTGGTTTTAGGTGTTGATAGAGATAACAGCAGGCTAACAGAGTCGTTTAATGAAATGAACAAGGCTGTCCAAATAGCAATAGAAAAAATAGTAAAAACGTGCAGCAAGTATAAAATACTCTGCTCTATCTGTGGACAGGCACCATCCAATTACCCTGAACTTGTCAAAAATCTAATCCGCTGGGGCATAAACAGCGTGTCTGTTGCTCCTGACGTAATTAATAAAACCAGAAGGATTATATACAATATCGAGCAAGGTAAGTGATTTAATCATTATGGTTACGATTAAAAAACTATTCGCGCAAGAACTATTAAACGCAAAAGGTTATCCGGTAATAGAAACAACCGTAATCCTTTCAAACGATATTATTGCCTCCTCTTCCCCTCCATCCGGCACCTCAAAAGGAACCTACGAAGCGCACGAAATAGTAGATTCTGAAATTAAACGTTACAACGGGCATGGCGTATTAAAAGCTGTTGAAAATGTAAACAAAATAATTGCTCCAAAACTATTAGGTGTTGATATAAACAGTCAGCAAAAAATAGATGAATTAATGATAGAGCTTGATGGCACGAAAGACAAAAGCAAACTGGGAGCTAACGCAATACTTTCTGTGTCTCAAGCAGCAGTCAAAGCAGGCGCGAATAACTCTTCTCTCCCGTTATATCTTTATATTAAAAAGCTCATATCAAGCAATGCCCCTAAAAATTATCCTACGCCTTTATTCGTACTTATTGCAGGAGGAAAACATGCCGAAGGTTCCATAGACTTTCAAGAAATTCTGCTTGCGCCGTCAGTCTCAAAAACTTTTGAAGAAAAAATAGAAATTGGCGCTAACATTTATCACCTGTTGGAAAATAAGCTTATGGAATTAGGTCTTTCAACACTTACATCTGTTGAAGGAGGCTTTTCTCCCAAAGTTCCTAACAATACCGAAAGCTTGCGTTTAATGAAAGACGTAATTAAAGAATCACCTTACAAGTTATCACTGGATGTTTCTCTGGGAATAGACGTAGCCTCCTCCTCCTTTTATAAAGACAAACAATATTTTCTAAAAGACAAAACAACGCCTTACAACCCGAAAGAAATGACTCTATTTTATAAAAAACTTATATCTGACTTTAACATTATTTATTTAGAAGACCCCTTCTCCGAAGATGATTGGTCCTCCTGGCAAAAAGGTTTTAATATGCTCTCTAAAGATTCTCTTATTGTAGGCGATGATCTTACTGTCACAAACCCTGACAGACTAAAACTAGCTCTGAATAGTAATACCATAAACGGTATAATAATCAAGCCAAACCAAATAGGAACAGTTAGTGAGACAATAGAGGTAGTTAAAATGGCACGTTTAAATAATATAAAAGTCATCGTATCGCACAGAAGCGGAGAAACCATGGATGATTTCATTGCGGATTTTGCTATAGGTGTGGGAGCTGATTATGTCAAATTCGGAGCGCCGGCAAGAGAAAGAGTAATAAAGTATAATAGATTACTTAAGATCAAAAGAGAATTAGACCAAACTACCTAAATTCCCGGATACATAATCTTTAATCGATTCTCTTCAATATTCAATATTTCCATCGCATCTTTTTTTGTAGACTCCGAAATGCAAAAAACAACATCCGACTCTTTTTTAACCCAACTCAACTTTCTTTTCTGTGATGCAACAATATTTGGGGAAATTATGAATTTAAGAGGATTAAACTCTGTCCGATTATGGGTTTCTTCCGGATATTTATAAACTATTAGATCGTAAATAATTGTTGCCTTTTTTGCCCTAATCGTTGGCGGTTCTGTCCAATCAGATGTAATAAAAACATCCACATCCCCTATTAACCACTCTATCGGCAGAATATGCAGCTTATTCCACAATAAATCAAGAAGTATTGGAGGAAACTTAAATTTTTTAATTTTAAAATTATGATTTGATTGAAAATTGAAAATTGAAAATTGAAAATTTCTTCTCAGCGAAGAGAAGAATAGCGTGTATTCATTCTCCTTATCAACTTTTAAAAGATGCTCAACTAATTTTGCAAGTAAGTTTGCTACTCCCGTCCACTCATACGCCATCTGACTTACATCAATCCCAATCTTCATTCTTTTATTTTAACAGATTTACCTTTTTTAACCCAAAGACTGAAGATAATTGCTAAGAGGAAAAATGCGGCGGCGTACCATGTGAGGCGTTCTGCGGTAAAAAAAGTCCAAGTGGCAAAAAGTGGAATAGATAAAACAAGACAAACAAGTCCTGCAACTGTCGACAATTTAGGATTATGCTTAAAGATCAAAAAAACCAAAACAATCAAAAAAGCTATATCTTGTACCTTCATAATACTGTATAATTAATAGTCTGCAGCTAAATAATAACTTATAGATGAATAAAACTCAACTTCCCACTAATTTTATAAAACACACAAGTAAAAACCCCATTCAGAGATACCTTATTAATAATTTTTATTCGTCTCTTATCTCTTTGGCAAAACCCCTATCACCCAAAACTATTCTTGATGCCGGATGCGGAGAAGGATTTACAATGCACAACCTGGTAAAAAACAAAATCGGACAAACTGTTACAGGAATAGAATTTTCCTATGAGGCAATTGCTCTTGGAAAAAAACTTTTCCCTACACTTGATTTTAAGCAAGGAAGCGCTTATGAGCTTCCATACAAAGATAATTCGTTTGATCTTGTGGTTTGCACAGAAGTTCTGGAGCATCTGGATAACCCAAAACAAGGACTCAAAGAAGCTGTAAGGGTTACAAAACGATATGTAATTATTTCTGTTCCAAATGAACCATTTTTTATGCTTAGCAACTTTTTGAGAGGAAAAAATCTCTCAAGACTGGGCAACGATCCAGGACATATCAACCATTGGACAATTCTATCTTTTCAAAACTTCCTGAAAGTTAACGGCGTAAAAATAAAAATATTAAAATTCCCGTTTCCATGGATATTGGCTTTAGGAGAAAAGAGATAGTTTTAAGAGTTCTCAAATTTAAGAATAGCCTTTTCCCTCTCTGCTCCTTGTGGCCTTTGAGAGGCATTAATTATAAGGTCTGCCAAAAAACCGGTAAAGAAAATTTGAATCCCGCTAAATACGAGAATCATCCCAAAGAAAAAAAGCGGACGCGTTGCAATAGCCTCACCCTGCGCATGGATAATTGCAAGATAAGATAGTATCATTACTCCTAGCAAAGAAATAAAACCTCCTACCGTACCGAAGAAGTGAAGTGGTCTTCTTGCATATTTGCTTAAAAAAAACATTGTAAACACGTCGGGCAGATCTTTCCAAATTTTTGAAAAACCATATTTAGATTTACCGAACTCCCGTTTTTTATGTATAACCGGAATCTCTAAAACACTAAAACCCTGTTGATGCAATAAAAGCGGAATAAATCTGTGCATTCCTCCATACAGGTATAGGCTTTTTGCCGCATCCCTGGTATACACTTTTAATCCGCAATTATAGTCATGCAAACTAAAGCCCCAGATAATTCCTGTAAGATAATTGAAAAGTTTTGAAGAAATAATTTTTGGCAAGGGGTCTTTTCTATCTTTTCTCCATCCGCAAACTAGATCCCAAGCGCCTTTTGTTGCATTATCTATAAGTTTGGGAATCTCGGAGGGTATATCTTGTAAGTCCGCATCGAGAGTTGCTATATAATCTCCGAACGCCTTTTGAAATCCAAAGGTTAACGCTTCCGCTTTTCCCTGGTTTTTTCTAAAAGAAAAAATCCTGACTTTATTATTTTTCTTGGCAATTCCTTTAAGAATTTCCAATGAGGAATCCGTT
>Ga0155902_164_pt1 | contig 14385 bp, 9 predicted proteins | sample RifCSPlowO2_01_FD_107556 | JGI IMG/M metagenome (GOLD analysis project Ga0155902, IMG submission 107556) | Candidatus Levybacteria bacterium RIFCSPLOWO2_01_FULL_37_26 | reverse complement strand
CACCAGTTCCAAGCGGTGTTCCTACTCCTACTCCAACAAAAACTCCTATACCTACTCCAACCAGAACCCCAATACCAACTCCTACACCACTACCTCCTTCAGGCCTTCAGATTTGGACGCTTGATTTTACTCCTAAAACTCCAGCCCAGGGACAAAATATCACCTTTGAGATATCGATAGCTAATTTTGGCAATAATCCATCTCCTGCTACAACTGCCAGATTCTACGATAGCAGTGTTGAGCCTGATTGTAATCAGTCCGGATGGTTTGCCGAAGTACCAATCAGTCCTCTTGTCCCATGGTCTATAGACACAAAGTTATTCACAAAACAGGGAGGTTTTTCCACCTCAGGAACACACAGTGTGTGGGTGGTTATAGATGAAGCGTGTGAAACTAGCAAGGTTAACATCTTGATTACTGTTACTTCATTAACACCTACTCCAACAAGAACACCTTTTCCTACAGCAATTCCGACAAATACTCCTACTCCATCTGTAGTTCTTACTCCTACTCCTACACCAACAAGAACTCCTACTCCAACAGCAACAAGAACCCCAACACCTGCTCCGCCAAAAGCTCCCACTCCAACACCTCCTGCAAATCCTTCAGATCTTCAAATCTGGTCTCTTGTTCCCTTGCCAGCTAATCCATCCAGAGGACAAAATATCACCTTTGAGATATCTGTTGTTAATTTTGGAGCCAACATTTCTCCATCTACAACTGTAAGACTTTATGAAAGCAGTACTCAACCCAACTGTTCAAACCAGACAGGTCTTTTTGGTGAAGTACCAATCAGTCCTCTTGTCCCATGGTCTATAGACACAAAGTTATTTACAAAATTAGGAGGCTTTTCCACCTTCGGAGCACACACAATATGGGCATTTGCGGATGGAGGTTGTGATGCCCCTGAAAGCGATGAGAACAATAACACACAGAGTATAGATGTGGTGGTGAATTGATGGAAATTTTCCCTACTTGCAATTTTACCGTGCATGGTTTATACTCGACCCAGGTAAAATTTTACCCACTCCTCTCTCTGATTCTCAGTTGACAGGTAGATGGGAATTCAGAAATATTTAATGAAAGCATATTTCCCAATAAAAAAACTTAAGTATATTATTTTCGTGGCAAAAGCCCCGCTCCGCGGGGAGAAGGGGGGTGAGTAAATGGCTTTTCAAGATCAAACATTAACTTGTCGAGATTGCGGTAAAGAATTTGTCTGGACTGCATCGGAACAAGAATTCTATCAACAAAAAGGATTCCAAAATGCGCCAGTGAGATGTCCAGCTTGTCGCGCTTTGAAAAAAGCTCGTATGGATGGAAATCGCGGTGGAGAACGTCAATCTTTCGAGATTACATGTTCAAACTGTGGTAAAAAAGACACTGTTCCATTTCAGCCAAGAGGCGATAAACCAGTCTTTTGTAAAGATTGTTTTAGAAAACAAAGGCAAGGATAACTTTTAAACTTAGGAAAATCAGTTGCTCCCACATTCTGAGCTTCAGATAATCTGATGTTTTAGCATTGCTAAACTTCATAGGTGAAGTATTTTTTTAGTTGAGAGACTATTTATTCTTATTTCTGTGATTTTTTGGTTTTTGTGGTTAAGACTTATTTCATAGGATGAATACCTGTTCTCATGTAAAATGTGGGAATATATTTTCTTGTACTTTTTCCCCGCAAACAGTACCAAAAGCTCTTTGCGGGTGAAAGTCGAGCTATTTTTGTTCGCTCACTTATCGGGTGATTTCACCCCCTCCTCAATCCCGCTTAGCGGGATGAGGAATCCCCCTGATGCGTTCGCTCACAAAAACTTAACGCTCTTTGTTTCAGTCGCAAAACTAGACTTAAGACACAATATTTCATTTTGTTTCTGTTTCCATACTAGGGGATTATATCATAGTTTGAGGCTATTGAGCGGATTTTGTTGCTTCTGTTGGTGGGGGGATTTCAACGGGCGGGTTTTGCGGCGGCAACTGAGCGGATGGCGTGCTAACATTTAGAGGTGGGGCAATTAATGGGGGAACTTCAGGTATTACAGCAGTTACCTTTCCTTCTATTTTGCTTTTGATGACCTCAATCTCCGAAGTTATTTGCTTAAGACTATTCTGGTCAGTACTAACGAGCCCTTTTACTATCTCGTATTGAGCTAATGCCTTATCTAAGTCTCCTTTATTTTCTAGAGCATGGCCAAGATTATAGTGGGCATTGGCAAAGTCTGATTTTAGATTTACAGCTATTTGAAATTGGGTTTGCGCATTTTCCCATCGCCCAAGCTGGTAGTAAATACCGCCAAGCAAAATATACTGTTGCGGGTTATTCGGATCCAAAATCAAAGCCTGTTGTTGTGTTGCAATGGCAAAGCTTTCGGAATTCTGGCCAAAGCCGATAAGGCTTCGGTAAATAGAGGAAAGATTTTGCCAATTAATTGAAGTTTGAGGGGATAGCGTTGTGCTTGTTCTTGCTGCATTTATTGATTGCTGTATAAGCCTATAAATTCTTTGTTGATCTGATGCGCTTGGGCTTGCATCTTTTGGTTGCGAACTTGCCAGAGAATTTGCAAGAGAGAGATTGGTTTGGGAAAATATGCGGTAATAGTTTTCCCTGTAAGGAAATATTGATATTGCCTGTGCTTGATTTTGATAAGTTTCTGTGGCTTTGTTTTTTGATGCCGCAATAAGTGCGCTTTGGAATTTAATATCAGATATTAAGTAGCTAGTGCTAAAAAATCCTAAAAAACCAACTATAATAAAGATTATTATTGCAAATATAACAGGTAATATTTTGCTGGTGTCATGTCGAAGATGATGTTGCGGGGTAATTGACGGGGTGGAAGAAAGAGCTTCAACATTAAATAATCCTTTCTTAAGAGCTACGATTTGAAGCTCTATATCAAAGAATTTTTTATGATCTGCTTTTATTAAGCTTTGTACAACCGCGAACAATCCAAGAAGAATAAAAAATATGGCTTGTATTGTAAAACCGACAGGTAAAATAATAAGAGCGGCAATCGCAAGAACCAAAGATATCGAAAAAGGATTTACAAATTTATTGCTTCCGGCAATTACGACCTTTCCTCCTCTTATTATCAGGAAAACAAAAGATAAAAGTCCCAAAAATCCTGTTGTTGCCAAAAGCTCAAGTATAAAGCTTGATGACTTTACAAATGTTAGATTCCAAAGTGTTTGGTTTTGGTTGAATGCGGCTTGTTTAAATCTTGTAAAGTCAGTCGCAAATGTGCCAAATCCGCTTCCGAAGAAAAACCCTTGTACGAATCGATTTGTGTCCTGGGAAATACTCGCAAAGGCAGTTTGAAGGCCTATTTTGTAGGGGAGAATAATGAGTTTTTGCCCCGGAGTTGGCGGATTAAATATTTGATATACATTAAACAAAAGCCCCATTAAGATAACTATTGATATAGTTATGAAAATAAGCGATTTTACAGAGTTGTTTCCGGATGGGTCGTTGGCGGTTGAACTGCGGGTAAAATATAATGCAATTGGTAAAAGTATGGCCAGATATACGGCTTGATCCAAAAGTGATCCTATAGGGGTAAATATTTGTGATTGCGCGATTATAAGCGGAATTAAATGTATCTTAAAAAAAGACAGGATAGATAATGTGGACAGAATAACCCCGCCTAAAAGAAGGGATAAGATCAACGGTAGAATTGATTTATTGTCGCGGATTATATTTACAATTACAAAAAAGGAAAAAACCGCAAAGAGAATCGGCACAAACGCGATTATTGAGTCGAAACGATTCACGGCAAAAAGAGCAGATAGAAAAAGCATTAAGGAAAATAAAATTATCGGCAGATCAAGAAAAGTTCTTCGCAATTTTACAGAGCCTTCAATAATCATCCTGATGACAAAAATAGAAAGCAATATCAGAACAACTGCGCCCAAAAGGAATTGTTTAGGGATAGTGAAGATGTCAGTTGTTATGGTTGTGATAAGAATAGGGAAGGCAAGAAATAAAAGGCCTAATAAAAATACGGAAATTGCGCTAAGGTATGAGGATATCTCATTTTTCGACTCCATATTATTAATCCTATCTGTAAAACAAAATAATGTCAAGGATAATTTTAGTTTTATTTTAATTTATGATTAGCCAGTTGAAAGGGGTGTTGGTCGCGCTTGGTGACGCGATGCCTACTGTGAACGATTTATCTGGCGCTTGGCGAAGCAAGAATGGTGTTTGGCCGCTTGGGGTACCTGCAGGTGTTATATAAATTAAGGACTTGTCAGTTACTAATTTATTGTTAATAGTAATTTCTGCTTCGCGGGCGCGCACGTATGCAGTGCCTGCAGATCCTGTTGCAGTTAATTCTTTTGAAGAAATAGCAAAAGCGTTTTTCGCAATACTTAAGTTGAGTTTGTTAAATGTTCCGCTTCCCGATGCGATTACATCCCCGCCAACTGTTAAATTTTTAGCGATTTGCGCATTTCCATCGACTTTAAGATCCCCATTTGTATCAATATAAACCAATCCTCCCATTATTGACAAATTTCCTTGTCTTAACGGCTGAAGCTCAAGAACTGCTCCAAAGGTGTTAATTGAATTGTCTTGAAGCACTAATGATCCTATAGAAAGATGTCCGGTAATCGAGGTATCGGCAAGGCTTGTAGGACCAAAAGAGATTAATTCTTGGGCAAATAGATCGGTATTGGTGTTTTGTCTTTCAATAGAAGCAAGTGGAGCAGGGTAGGGAGAAATAATGCTCAATTGTTCTATGTTCTGGGAAGCAGATTCAGATGAAGCTTTGTGTGTTTCAGTTTCGTTTGACAATAAAGCAGCAGGAGTGCTTGTTTTAGTTTCCGATGAGTCGTTAAGGATTGTTGCAATGGGTTTTACCGGAAGCGGGGAGACAATATCGGTGTGGATTTCATTGATTTCCGGAATTGGCGAGACAATGCTAGATGTTTTCGGGTTTTCCGTATTTGGGGTTAATATATTTCCGGTTGTACTTATATAAATAGATGGATCATACCAGGAGACACTAAGCACCACTAAGACTCTTCCGGTACATACGAATTGATCCGAATGATTAGTCCTAATCGATCCGAATTCGGATATATTCGGAGAAACACATTCGGATGCATTAGGATTGAGTGCCTCCATCGCTTTTCCAACGATTGTTCCAGCAGATGTGGCTTTGACAGCAACTCCGGGGATTGAAGAGAAGGTAAGTGAATCTCCGGGTTTTATATTACCATTAATAGTAGATACTTTCGTATATACCTGTCCCACAAAACCGACCCTTATAGAGCTTTTTCCTAAATCAACACCTCCTGTAAATCCGCCATGATTAGAAGCAATGCCTACTATCTTATTGTTATTTTGGTCGCAAGGAAGAACAAGTCCTAAATCATCGATGCAGACAAGCGAGCCATATTCAATATCCTGGTTTTCATCCTTTTTAAGATATTCCGCAAAATCAGCAATGCCGGATGTTTTAAAGTCAACACCGGCTGCGCCGGATCCTCTTACGGAACCAACTATTCCTATTCCTGCTGTTTCAAAATTTATGAAATGATTCGTATTCTCAACTGCTATTGGAGAAGTATTACCAAGTTTTATAATTAATCCGGCTGAGTCTGTGCCTATTGCGGTATTAAATATTTGAGCTGCTGCCGAGGCTGCTTTTTCGTCTTGGACGTCAAGTTTTAAAAAAGGTGTTGTTGTGCCAATTCCGACATTCCCGGATGTTGCAATATAAACTTTAGGAATATTTGAGTTATCCGTATCAAAAGCCAAACCACTTGCCGAGCGTACATGAAAAGTTGAATCAGAATTTTGGTAAAATATCGCGCCTCTTTCAGTAGTATTTTGGAGCCAACGCGCAAAAACATTATCGTTTTGACCGGAAGATATGGCGATTTCCGCATTGGATCCATTTACATGAAGAGCGTAGGCAGGCCCTGTTGTTCCAATTCCAACCCTAGCGTTGGTTGAATCAAACGTTACGAAAGTGTTTCCTGTTGCATTGGCTATATTCAGAGCGGATGTAGAATCGCTAAATGGCTGCCATTTATTACCGGATTGCGAAATAATATTGCCGTTATTATCCACTGCAAATTTAGCAGCGCTTCCTGTATAAGCGCTAATAAGTTGACCTGTTGCGGTTTGATTGATGGTAAAAGCTGAAGTGGCAGAACTTGTTGCCAAAATTGCAAGGGAATCATTAATTTCTACAGCGCCAATAGCGTTTTCCATGTTACTATTTTCCGTACTATTAAATATGGGTTTTTGTAAGTCGATTTTTCCCAAATCCATTGGCGCAATTTCTACGTTTGTATTTGACCCGGGTGTCGTTGACAGTATTAGAGTTTCACCCATCAGTTTAAACTTTCCTCCGGTTGCCTGAAACGTTGGTTCACTATCGCCGTCAATAGTAAGGTTGCCGGAAGAATCAAGCGCCAAAACTACATTTTTCGTATCATGGTTAGGATTTGTTATTAGATTAAGTCCTTGCAATTTTTGCGCGTTAGCAGCAAGACTAACACCGGCCAGCGGTTGCCGTGGAGTAAGCTCAGGCTCATTTCCAACAGAAACACCAAGCCACAGAGCCTGATTTTGCGCAAATAGATTTTGAGATAGGGAAGTGTTATCGCCAAGAATTGCCGAGAATTTCCCCTGAGGATCAGTATTTATCTCTACAACCTCCTGCCATAAAAGACTTGAGCCTGTCGCAATCTCATCATTATAAATAGACATACGCACCGGTGTTTCGCTGACTACCATGGCATTGTTATAGTTGTCTTGTAGTCTTCCGGAAAAAGTAAGGATGCGCGGGGAGTCGGTTTGTAATGTTCCCAAAACGGATTTTTGGTTTTGGGGGCTTTGAGTTGTGAATTGATAGATTGCAACACTTAGAAATGAGGTAAATAGAAAAAGTATTGCAAAGGGTACATATCGGATGGAAATAGACAAAGGCGCGTAAAATCTTTTTGGAATGGATGAAACATGGGGAATCGAGAGTCTAGTCAGCTTGTCAAGCGGGAAAATTAAGCTTAGATCGAATAGAAAGCCTATTCCTTTAAGGGTCTTTTGTATTACACGTAGAGGAGGGAAGCGGGAGTATTGGAGCTTTTCTAGATTGAACATTGGCGGCGATTCTAATGTTTCGCTTAATTTCGGTTCTAATTCTGAATTCTGAATGAATCCTTCTACGGTTGCCCAGTTGATGTATTTTCGAATAGATGAAAGCTTGCGGTTAATGGTTCTTGGCGAAAATTGAAGATCAAGAAGCCGAATCTTGTATACATTAACCATACTTACACTAATTTGACTTAAGACATCCTCTTTGGTTAATTGTTCTACCCATGCAAGGAAATGTCGTGCGTCAAGGATATAGTTTTTTATAGTAAGAGGTGATTTGTTCTGTAAATACAAGTAATTTTTGAATGCTAACAGATGCCATTTATCCTTTAGGGCTAAAGAATTTGCGTTTGAAATCTTCATTTGCTCGAAAGGATCTTCGGAAATAATAGATTCAGCTTTTAGAAATTGGAAAAATTTTCTAAGAGTAGACATATGACGTTTTAATGAAACAGCGGAAAGCCTTGACTCTTTGATTATGGACTCTTTATAAGATTCAACAATTTGCGACGCAGCCATTGTGGAGGTAGAATTTGTTTGTAAATTATACTGTTTTTTATACCAGCTAAAAAAACTGTTTAAATCAGCCCGATAATTTTTCACGGTTTTTTTAGAAAGGTTATTCTGGGGAGAATTCAGATAGTTAGTAAAACGCACTAATAAATCCATATTTGTAAAATTTTATAAAATATACTAATTTAGATTCAAGATTATACTAATTATACCGATTATATTGACTCTAAATAAATAGTAGGACGAATATAATTCTTTGTCAATATGTCAAAACAACATAAAAATGATACATTAGGATGCTTAAAGATTTTTTAGATAATATATGGACGTTTGAAGAAATACAAAATTAGTGTTTTTAAGAAATTATTCGTCAATTAGTTAAATTGGGTCAAAAGACCAAAATATTGAAGAAAAACGACTATTCATTAATATATCAAAATACATCGACATAGTTGGAATTGTTTGTGATAGACTATGGTCTACTTAGTAGATTGTTAAAATATCAAGTTATTTATTTTGAAAAAATTTGGTCGAAATTGTTGCCAGATATAAGAAGATAAATAGGCTCGGAAGGCTTTAATTTAGCAGCTCTGAGTTGTAAGTGATACATATTCTGATTGGTGTGATTAGATTAATTTAACAAGGAATAAGTCCATTATTTGCGTTCTTAGTTATTAACTCTTGAGACAAATTGATAAATCATTCTTGAAACTGCCAAAATTTTATTCGCTGCTTTTTCGGGGCTATCCTTTACCATTACACATAAAATATATTGCCGTTTGGGAACATACACAATACCGCAATCAGATGTTACCAAAACTCCCTGATCTTCCCTGTTTACTACACCAAATTTGTCAGCTACTCTAATTTCCTTTGGAACTGCCGCGGAAAGCATATTATACCTTTTGTCTCTTTTTGACAAGATATCCAATACTTCATTTGAGTTATCATACGAAAGGTATGAGGAAAAATAAAGACTTTTCAGAACCGAACTGAAGTTTTTTGGAGAAACATCCAGTGTGCTTTCAATGCTTTCTTTTGGAATATCCAGATAATCATAAATAGTCAATATTTCATTGTCTGATCCTGCCTTTCTGATAAGTGTTTCGTTAACTGCATCCCTAAGCATATTAAAAGCGGTATTGTCTGATTCAAGAAGCGTCAGCTCAACAGCCTTTCCAACAGTGATTTTTACTCCTTCTCCTTCTTTATATAGCTCGCCATACGCTGAGTCTAATTGATCTTTCCTGACAGTTAAGAAATCCTGTTTAGATAATTTCCCTTCTTCGATTAATTTGTAAATTCGCATCACTGTTGGAATTTTGACAAGGCTGGCGCGTCGAAATCCTTCTTTTTCGTTAATACCAATAGTGATTCCTGTTGGAAGGTATTCAAAATAGATTCCAACCATACTTTCTTCTTTTTGGGTAAATTCTCTCAGATCGTTCCTGATTTGAGTAAAGTTAATGATGATATCATTCGGGTTTTCGATAAAAATCCTTTTTGCCAAAAATGGATGCTTATTTTCTTCTTCGGCAACCGGTTGAGTGTCAGCTTTTTGAGATTTTTGGGGCTGAAGAAACATAATTGCCCATAAAGCATTTCCTGAAAGACTGAAAATAATAATTATAAGAAGAAGCTTATTTATATCCATAACATAACACAATAGAAATTTCTATTCAACTTTTTAATCTATCTGAGTAGAGCTCTTTTCCTCCAAGACAAAACTGTATACAAACCACCAGAAGAAGAATAGCCAAACAATGCTGACAAGAAGCGAGCCATATTCATGCACAATCGCGGCAGTTAAATTTCCAACATTGTAAGCAACTAAAATAACAACAACGATACGCAAAATATTCACCAGAAATGTTCCCAACAGCCCAATTATAAGTGTCTTGACCTTTGAAGCATTAGTATATTTATCCCCCTGCAAACCTACCCAAGACGTAAGTATGAAAAAAAGCAAAGATTGCCAGCCTATGCAATTCCAGATAATCTCAGCAATAAATGGCTGAGTATTTCCAAGCACAACATATTCTTTTGTAACCGTTACCTGCATTCCAAAAAGCGTAAGAATACCCCCGACCATTTTCACCTCAAAAGGAACAATAATATCGCGTATAAACCAGTATCCCTTAAGGTTAATAACGATTCTTGTCAAGATATCATTAAATGTTGCCATAAATGGAAGCAATGAAAGGATAAGCACCAGGATCAAAAAGATTGTGATAAATGTTTCTCTTGACGGATGAAATCGTGTTAAGTTTAAAGTGTTTTTCATAATTAGTAATTAGAAATTAGAAATTTTATTCTATCTGTCTTCCCATTTGTCGGAAATCCTCAGATCGTTTATCTTTCCTATCAAAATCTGCGAATTAGCTAAAGAAGGAATTGTTTCAGCGAAGATTTCTCTTTTGAGTTCACCATTAATATATATCCGTTTGATTTTTGTATCTCCTGTAAAATCCCAAGTTACCACAATGTTAAATGTTTTACCGAAATGATCATCTCCCATATCGCCGTTTGGCCCTTCTGAACCATCCTCTTCTCCCATATCATTATAAATATCGAACGCAAGCCACTTACCGCTTCCTACAATCTCTATTAAATTTTTTCTATCTACCCCGTTGAAATTTCCCCGGAAGAGAATTTGATCTTCATCCTTCCAGTCAACAACAACAGTAAATGCGATTGTTCCCTGATTAATTGGCATTATATTGCTGCCTGCATACTTTGTCATATAAGATGGAGTCTCCAGCTTCTCAGGAGTTGGAGTGGGAATTATTATTTGAGCGCGAGTTGGCTCCTGAGGCAATGCGGAAGGCGCCGGAAAAATTACAAGAGGATGATGTTCCTGGGTTGGTTTTGTAGTAATTGTAATTGTAGGACTATGAATACTTTCTTCTGGGATGTAAGTAACTGTTGGGGATCCTATTTCTTGCTTTACCAGCTCAGTTTTCTCGCCTGCTACTTCTGTTTTTAATGATTTTTCTTTTTGATCAACTTCTTCAATTTTTTGGAAAGCTATTAATAGATACAAAAGTACAGCAAAAACAAGAACTATTGGTACTACTGCCATCCGCACTACGGTCCTATATAGCAGCTGTTTTCTTTTTTTTCTCTCTTTTATTCTTTTTATTCGTGAATAGGTTTGCATATATTATGCTATCTATTTATGACGATCAATATTGCCTGCTTCTTCCGCAATTTTCGAAAGATTCTCGGCATGAATGGCAAAATAGCCAAAAGAACAAGGTTATATTCAGGAATAGGCGCAAATTCGTAGTTACTGGTACCCGTAAGGCGTACAACCACGCCAACAGCAGTTGTACCAGCGCCTACTTCCGGAGCAGAAAGTTGCGTCATATCTGCTGCTGTCCATCCATAAGAAACTTGACCGTCCCAAGCAATACTCGCTGCATCGCTTTTATTCCAGTAGGCTTGATTGGTTGCATCTGTAATGGCATGAGCGTACAAATCGGAATTGGATGAGTCATAAGTTATGGAAACGGTTTCTAGATTGCTGCCTTGGCCCGTCCAAGGATCAGACGCGTTTGTCCATGCTACAAGACAATCTGCTGTATCGCAGTCCGCAAACTGGACTGTTGGATCGGCAGCAGTTGTCCCATCATAATAGCTCATCTTACAATTATCAGTCGCAGGACACCATATTGTCCCGGCAAACCGCGGACCATCCAAATCAAAAACCGATCCGGCGGTACAAGCATCATTGGTGCAGGCAGCAAAATAGGCATCCTCAGATCCGGATGTAGTCTCGCCTACATATATAATTTTGCATAAAATTGTTGTAACAATACAACTCATTGCAACTTTATAGAATGTGCTTGTTGTAGCGCCGCCGGTTACGTCAATATCCGTAAGGGTCGCTGAGGCGCAGGTCGCAGATGCATTACAATCAACAAAGGTCAAATCTCCGTCTGTACCATCACCATAGACAACCCTGCACTCCGTATCCCCCCCGATGCAATCTATCGAAACAGGTGATGCTCCGGTAGTTGAACCAATATCGCTATCTATAACTGTTTTTCCATTTGTTGAGCAGTCCTCATCAGATGTGCAATCAACAAAACACAAAGAATTGGCATCAGCGCATCCACCTGTCGCGCTATTGTCATGATAGACGAGCTTGCAATTATCTGAAGCTACACAATAGAGATCAACCTTTGCTGTGCTGCCGGAGGTGCCATCAATTTGCGTGCATACCCTGTCGCCGCTTGTACAAGTACCACTTGTAGATGTACCCGTACACGTTGCATCAGGACAATCAACAAACTTTACATCGGAAGCTGTAAACTGATTGTAGAGTATTTTGCAGTTTGTGTCGCTAGGACAGCTTATTGAAGTATGCAGAATAGTCGTATTGCCTCCTAAATCATTTTCAAGCTCGTTTGAAACAGCAGGTGACGAACATTCGTCATCGCCACAGTCAATCATCTTAAGAGCCGGGGTTGTGGTATTCAGATCATCCCCATACGCAACCTTGCAATTTGTAGCAGAAACACAATATACCGAAGCGCCTGCTTGATCGTTTGCTGCGCCAATATCAGCATCCAGAACTGTTGATGTGCCGGTAGAACAGTCCTCATCGTCACAGTCTCTAAAAACAAGACTAGGTTGAGATCCACACCCGGCAGCGGCATCTATACAGTCTGTGTATACAACCTTGCAATCAGTAGAAGCTGTGCAATACATATCAATATCAGAATCGCCGTCATCGTTAGTTGTTCCGGCATCAGCATCGATTTGCGTCTCGGCAACATCAGTTGATGAAGTATTCAGGGAAAATAAATCAGCCGAGGCTGTGCCATTTTGCATGAGCACCCAGATTGTTGTTCCATCGGTTGTTACCGAATACACAGTGTCATTGTCATTTACAATTTGCTGATTATTACTGCGCCATTCGGTAAGATTATCATCATACAAAGAATAAGAGAGATCACCGTCTTGAAAAATTACAGCAACAGAAGTTGAACTTAAGGAAACAATTACAGGTCGGTCTCCGTCGGTCAAACCTGCCCCGGCCGTGCCAAAGACAATATTTCCCGGATGAATATCAGTCATTGCACATGTTCCATCTAACGCCGTAACCCTATATACACCTACCCCTGCTGAACCTCCGGTGGTGTCTGAAAAAGCCACCACAGCAATTGTGTCACTTAGCTCTGCTACAGACACCATATACGTTGAGCTTATATTGGCTGAGGCGGTAAGCGAAACGCATTCAGTGCCAAGCGTGTCACTGCTGGTATCCAGTCTTCTGGCCTGCGGTTCATTGTCCCCATCATCTACCCAGAAGACATGAATAAAACCATTTGAAACCGCTATAGAAGGATTATGGTTATCCGTATCAGAAGAATCAGCAGATATTGTCGTTGCCGCGTCCCAGCTCACGCCATCAGTAGAATCCTGATAGCTAACGATTCCCCCGTCAGCATGGAATGCGTACCACTTGCTATTTACAAAGGCGACTTTACGCTGCAAGCCACCATACTGCACATCAGCATCAGTTGCTGTGCCTGATATAATCACCGAGGGGTCAAGGGATACTGGATATGCGCGGGTTTGGTCTTGCAGCCATTCCTTTGTAGATAGACCTAATGTTTTGGTTAACTTGTGTCCTGTACTTGTTTTCTTAAGAGTTATTGAAACATCATTGGTAATTTTGTTTTCAGCGTCTTTGATAAACGGCCTGGAAAGCTTAAATATTTCAGTGCCATCTTCAGTATAGAAACCAAACGCGCTTGGATCATCTGGTGATATTACTTTCACATCAACAGTCCGGACTGTTTGCTCGATTGTACTCCCGATAGCATTAGCTGCTATGTGGTTTTTAATTATGAACTCCTCTGTGATTAAATCGCCGTTGATAGTATACCGAAGGTCAATATCTTTAACAACATCCTCATAAACAACTTCTTTATCCTGATATATTTTTGTTTTTTTAGGATTAACAAATTTCCCACCAATCCGATTCGTTTCAAATTCAATTTCTCTAGCCCCAAGTTTAATACGGACTTTTGGCGATTGATGGAAAATGAATTCAACTGTTTCTCCATTTTTTGTCTTTTTAGCGACTGAACTATAGCCTGTGATTTCTTTAGACAGGCCGTTCCTAATGATTGTTTTCTTGTTCTTAGGTTCTTTCTTTGCTCTTACCTCTTCCGATCTTTCTAATTGATCTTTATTTGTATTTTTCGATTCTGATTGTCTAACAGTTTTTACCTCAGGTTTCGCTGCATATGCAGAACTTGAAAACTGCAGGGTATTTGCGAAATTTGTTAGGAATATGGTGACAATAAGAAGAAGAGCCATGCTCGCATTCCCCACCCACCGTACAGTTTTTCGCCTGACTCTAAAGTTTTGAAATGTATTATGAGAAGAGACTAATGCGAATACATTAGTGGCTATTCGTGAGCGATTAGTGGTATTTAGTGTAGGCGCAGCGCGCCCGCCGAAGATCCCCTGCACAAACCTATACAGTCTTCCAGGCGTAAACGTATCTGTTATTCTTCCTGTTTTTGGTGTTCTAAACCATGGGCCTTCTTCTTTTGATATGAATCCTTTAATAGCTGCGTATCCCTGGAAAGGAGCAACAATGTAGGAGAGAGTAATGAATGAGAAAAGGCCTAAGTAGTCTTTCTCATCTGATTCCTCAAGGAATAGTCCTACCATGTTAAGAAGAGGAAGAGCAAGAAGGTTGGTGAAAACTAATGACCATCCCCATACTTCTGTCCAGAATGGGAGAC
>Ga0155902_139_pt1 | contig 14706 bp, 17 predicted proteins | sample RifCSPlowO2_01_FD_107556 | JGI IMG/M metagenome (GOLD analysis project Ga0155902, IMG submission 107556) | Candidatus Levybacteria bacterium RIFCSPLOWO2_01_FULL_37_26 | reverse complement strand
ACGCTTTTGCAAACAAGCTCAAGCCTGGCAATGCAAGGCAGAATTTTTTCTTTTTTGGACATAATGATTGCCATTGTTACTCCAACTCCGGTTTTATTTATCGGATTCTTTGCGGATAAGATAAGTCTCCCTGGGACGTTTATCTTTATGGGCATTGGAATAATCGCTATGGCATTTATAGGCAGCAGGATGTTTTTCGGCAGAGTAATTAAATAGAATACTGATATTGGGGTGGGATATAGTATAATGCGTTTATGGAAGGACGACGTTCGGCAGAACATATGACTTCACATAAAGAAGCTCCCAGGCAGGGGGAGAGTTTGGGCAGAAAGACTGTTGAGGTTAATGGCAGGGTGTGGTCGTATTTGGAATATGGAAATCCAAAGGGGATTCCAATTCTTATGCTTCATGGTTGGCAGGCTTCTCCGGCAGGAGATATACCTTTGCTTCGCGCTTTTGCAGGAGATAATCCAAAATCACATGGTTTTAGAATACTTTCCGAAAAAAAGCCAGAAAGCGCCAAAGCCTTAGCTCATAATCTAGAAGCATTAAAAGGAAAATATCGAATAATTGACCCCTGGCAGCCAGGTACGGAGTTAACTAAACCTTTAGATAATATTTCTTATGATGCAATGGCAGATGAGGTTGCGGCTTTTCAAAAAGCACTTGGAATCGATAGTTCAATCGTATTTGGATCTTCGGGTGGAGGTATTATTGGAACAAAATTAGCTGCCCGTTATCCGGAAACAGTAAATATGCTCGTGTTACAAGGTACGCCAACAAGAAAAGAGGATTTGCAAAAAGAAAGATATAAGGTTATAAGAGCTTTAACAAAGGGCCCAATCCCTTATATTCTTTATAGCCTCCATCTTGCATATCCAGCTTTTTGGCTTTCAGGAAAACTAAGCAGAGAGTTTAGAATGAGTGATAAGGATTCACAAAAAGCAATGAACCAAGCATTTAGAACGGGTGATCATAAGACGAGCATAGAATTATTAAGGGAAATGAGTAAAAATATAGAGGGAGATATTAAAAAAGTTGAATGTCCGGTAATAGTAGTTGATGGAGTAGATGGGCAGCTTGTACCCTTTGCAAAACAGAAAGAAGCGGCTGGAAAGTTTCCAACTAAAGTCCTTGCTTATAAAAAAGAATATGCAAAACCAAAAGGAGTTAAGGGAGTTCTTCTGGCTGTTACAGAAGCCTTTGGTAAACAAGGCCATACCGTTGTTAATATTTCTCCGGAAGTGCTGGCAGTTTTAATAGACAAAATGTCTAGTAAATTATTGGAGCTGACGCGCCCCAATGAAAGTAACGAACAAGCCCCTGGTGCTGAGCAGTAATAAGATTATCAATCTGTATCAAAATCCTGCAGCCTATGCTATAATTTCTCCATGCCGGAATTACCAGAGGTAGAAACCATTAGGCTTGGTCTGCAAAAATATATAGTTGGGAAGACGATTGAAGATGTTGAGGTAAGACTTAGGAGAATATTCAGCGGGGATGAGAAAAATATTATTGGCGCGAAAATTACCAGCATTGATAGATTTGGAAAAGGCCTTGTAATCAATCTAGATAATAACTATTCGATCGCAGCCCACATTAAATTAACAGGACAATTTGTTTATAGAGATGATTCTACTTTAAAATTAAAACTTTCTGCAAAAGTAGGAAGCCAAATTCCCAACAAATTTACGCATGTTACTTTTAAGTTAGACAAAGGTGCATACTTACACTATAACGACATTCGACAATTTGGTTGGATAAAAATACTAAAAACAGAAGATTTGAAAACTATTCCTTTTTTCAAAGATTTAGGACCTGAGCCTTTTGGTGGTTTGACTTTCGAGATTTTTAAAAACATTATTTCCAAAAATAATACTGCGATAAAGCCTCTAATTATGGATCAGAAGAAAATTGGGGGGATTGGGAATATCTATGCCAATGATGCTTTGTTTGACTCACAAATTGACCCGAGAAAAAAAGCAAAAAGCCTGAAAGAGAAAGAAATAAAAAGTCTTTATAATTCGATTCTAAAAGTTCTTAAAAATGGTCTGGAAAACGGGGGAGCAAGCGAGCTCAATTATGTAAACGCATTGGGGCAAGAAGGAAAATATCAGCATCATTTTCTCGCATATGCAAGAGACGGAGAGAAATGCCTGCGGTGCGGGACGATAATGAAAAAAATAACTCTTGGCGGCCGCGGAACCTATTTTTGCCCCAATTGTCAGAAATAAATCTTAATCTATTGATTTGTTTATTGGCAATGTGTTAAGATTCTTATTTAGTGCCCATTCTCTATCATGACATCAAACCGCTATAAAGAGACGATTGTAATTAAGCTTGGGGGATCCCTGATTGTCCCAAACGGGGGCTTAGACATCCCGTATATTAAGAAATTTTATACGTTTATAAGACAACAAGTCGCCGAAAAAAACCGGCGATTTTTTATATTAATTGGAGGAGGAAAGCTTTCAAGACACTATCGTGACGCCGGAGCGGAAATTACTGGACACGAACTGCTAACAGAAGATTTGGACTGGTTGGGGATTCACGCAACGCGTCTTAACGCGCATCTTTTCCGCACAATTTTTAGAGATCTTGCCCACCCTTATATTATAAAGAAATACGAGTTTGTACAAAAACCAAGTAAGCCTATTGTCCTTGCCGCCGGATGGAAACCCGGATGGTCAACGGATTATGACGCGGTTATTTTAGCCCAAGATTATAATGTCAAAACAATTATTAAAATGAGCAATACCGATTATGTATACGACAAAGATCCTAACAAATTTAAGGACGCAAAGCCACTTCCAAAAATATCCTGGAAAGACTATCGGAGCATGGTAGGAGATACCTGGAAACCGGGACAACACGAGCCATTCGATCCTATTGCCACAAAACTTGCTTCGGACTTGGGACTTAGGGTTTTTTATGTTGATGGGAGAGATATCGCGAATGTAGAAAAAGCAATTGATGGTAAAAAGTTTGTAGGAACGATAATAGAATAATTGCTTCATTGTTCGATTGTTACATTGTTAACCACCCCTTTTGTTCCCCTCCTTAAAAAGGAGGGGTTAGGGGAGGAAGCAATGGAGCAATGAAACAATTTAACAATGTTTTTATCTAAGCTTTCTCTTCAAAATTTCCGCAGCTATAAAAAACAGGATTTTCATTTTAGTAAAGATATTACTCTTATTGTTGGTCCGAATACTGCCGGAAAAACGAATTTTATGGAAGCAGTTTTTTTCTTGTCATCCGGAAAAAGTTTTAGGACAGATAAGGATGAGCAGATTATAAAATTTGGAGAAGAAATAGCTCGCCTATCGGGTTTGGCTGGTGATATAAAGCTTGAAATTATTATTGCAAAAGGATCCATTGGTGGAGGAATAAATAGAAAAAAGTATATGGTAAACGGGGTATCAAAAAGAAGAGCGGATTTTATGGGAAATCTTCAGGTAGTGCTTTTTTCACCTCTTGATCTGGATATGATTATCGGCTCACCGGGTTTGCGGAGAAACTTCTTAAATAGCGTACTTGAAGCAACAGACTCAGATTACAGAATAGCCTTATTGGAATTTATTAAAGGTTTGCGGCAAAGGAACGCTTTACTTGAGAGAGCAAGGGAAACCGGAGTAAGAGACGAAAGACAATTTGAGTATTGGGATAATATCTTGGTAAAAACCGGAAAGGTTGTTGCCCAAAAAAGAGAGGAATTTATTAAGTTTATTAATAGTTCCCAAAAGGATATATTTGATTTTATAATGGTTTATGACAAGAGTACAATATCTTATGAGCGGTTATTGCAATATAAGGAAGCTGAATTAGGATCAGGAGTTACTTTAGTTGGGCCGCACAGGGACGACTTTTCTATACATATGTTTGATAATCTTTTGCAAACTACCCATGATGTTAAATTTTTTGGATCCCGTGGCCAGCAAAGACTGGTTGTTTTGCAGTTAAAGCTTCTTGAGCTTCAGTTTATTGAAGAAAAGATAGGGGAGCGACCGGTCTTACTCTTGGATGATATCTTTTCGGAGCTTGATAGCGGACATATTAATTTGGTTCTTGATATAATAAGCAAACAACAGACTATCGTTACTACAACGCATAAAGAATTTATTCCTAAAAAAATGTTAGATAGGGTGGAAATTATAGAACTTGGAAGGCGAAAAGCATGAAGCAGTTTAGTCCGGAAATATTAAAAAAACTATATATACCATCTCCTTCTTCTCACAAAGGACAAAATGGGAAGCTTTTGATTATTGGCGGGTCAAAGCTTTTTCATGCCGCGTCTTTGTGGTCGTTAAATATCGCAAGCAGAATTGTTGATATGGTTTTTTATTCATCGGTTCCTGAGAATAATGAGATTGTAAATAAAGCAAAACAAGAGTTTAGGAATGGCATTGTTGTTAGACGCGATCAAATCGAAGCATATATAGAGGAAGCGGATTGTGTATTAATCGGGCCTGGACTTCCAAGAAAAGTTGGTCAAGAAATTGGCGATGATGACACGAAAGAATTAACAGAGAGACTATTGAAAAAATATGCTCATAAAAAATGGGTGATAGATGGAGGAAGCCTTCAGGTCATAAATCCTGAAGTTTTATTGTTTCTTAAAGAGCCTATTTTAACGCCACATAGCAAGGAGTTTGAGAAACTTTTTAAATTCGAAATTCGAAATTCGAAATTCGAAATAAGTTCAAATGTTCAAAATACAAAAAAAGAAAACATTGTAAAGCAGATGGCTGAAAAATATAACTGCGTTATTCTTTTGAAAGGGGAGGGGGATATTGTTTGCAACCCTAAAGAGTGTGTTCGAGTTTCAGGTGGGAATGCGGGGATGACAAAGGGAGGGACTGGAGATGTGCTGGCAGGATTGGTAGCAGCGCTTTACTGCAAGAATGATGCTTTCTTGTCCGCAAGTGCCGGATCATACATTAATAAAAAAGCAGGAGATGAGCTTTACAAGAGAGTAGGATATTACTTTAATTCTTCAGATTTGGCTGACGAGATACCAAGGGTAATGAATAAATTGATAGTACAATAAGAATTGTTAAATTGCTCCATTGCTAAATTGTTGTTTTTATGAAGGACTTATGGAAAACAATAGAAATTTCAAAGAAAAGATTCCGGAGACGCTCGGGATAGCATTACCTCTTATCTTTTACTTTATTTTTTTTATTTTTGTCAAAGGAAGAATTCCAGACGCGGAGACTTTTCTTGAATTTATCAAAGATTTATACAAAACTTATGGATATTATCTTGTCTTCTTTGGAGCGCTTCTTGAGGGAATGTTTCTCGTTGGCTTGTACGTTCCGGGATCTGTTACGGTTCTTTTGGGCGCCAGCCTTTCGAAAACAGGAGTAGTACAGTATCCTATTGTTTTGGTTTTAGCAGCATTCGGGCTTGTAATTGCTTACAGCATTAACTATCTATTAGGAAGGTATGGATGGTATCATGTTATGGCGAGATTAGGATTTGGTAAAGGATTGAATGTTGCTAAAGACAAACTCGAAAAACACCAGGCAAAAACAATTTTTTTAGGGTATATTCATCCGGGAAGCGCATCTTTTTTGTCAACAGCAGCAGGAATCTTAAAAATTCCTTTTAAAAGATTTATAATATTAAGTTTCCTTGCTCAATCTCTCTGGGGCATCTTGTGGGGAAGTCTTGCGTATTTTCTCGGCCTTCCAATGGTTGAGTTTATCCTAAAATACTTCGTCTTTGTTTTGCCAACAATATTAGCGATTTGGGTGGTTAGAAAGATCGTAATAAAGAAATAAAAATTCTTCGCAACCGCGTGCTATCTATTGTTTATTTTCTAATCTTTTCAAAAGCTTTGAGAGTTGGAGAGTGACAAAGACCGCTAGGATTGTGATTATTATTGCGTAAATCAAGAGGGAGATAATGCCGCTGCCATTTGGGAACCACTTTTTTATATAATCAGTTACGAATGCCTGAATTACGCTATTCCATGCAAGAGCTGCAACTAAACCAAAACCGCTTGTTGCAAGCGTTAGCATTTGTCTAACAATTTCGATATGCAACCGTTTGTTTTCCTTTATGGTTTGTATTTGTTGCGGCATGATTGATATAATACTATAGATAAACTCAAAATTCAAAGTTAACCTTGTCATGCTGAACTTGTTTCAGCATCTTGTTTGAACCGGAGCCGAGATCCCGAAACGAGTTCGGGATGACAACCTAGGTATGTATCAACCAAAATTCACAATTACCAATAAAATCCTTAAAAATATTGGCATTATTGAAGCGTGTAGGGAAGTGATAGATAATGCTCCTCTTTTGCCATACTACGAGAAAAAATTCAGGGATGAAGCTTTGACTCGAAGTGTGCATCATGGAACTCATATTGAAGGAAATGAACTTAATTTATCCCAGGCCGAAAAAGTTTTGCAAGGAGGAGAAGTTGTCGGACGCGATCGGGATATTCAGGAGGTCATGAATTACAGAAAAGTTATTGATTATATAGGTGAGTCTCCAAGCATAGATGAGGAATTTCTAAAAAAACTTCATAAGATGACGGTTTTGAAAATTTTACCTCCTGAAAAATGCGGAGAATATCGGAAAACGCAAGTTGTTGTTAAGAATAACAGGACAATGGAGGTTTCTTTCAGACCGCCAAAAGCAGAAGTCGTTTCAGAGCAAATAAAGGATTTAAATGCGTTTATTTCTGTAAAGCAGAATCAGGATATTCATCCAGTTTTGAAATCAGGAATTGTTCATTACGAATTGGTAAGAATCCATCCATTTTTTGACGGAAACGGCCGGGTTGCGAGAGCTCTTTCAACTTTGATATTGTTTTTGGAAGGATATGACATAAGAAAATTCTTTTCTTTGGAAGAATATTTTGATTCAAACGCAGAGGATTATTACAAAGCGCTTCAAAGTGTTGAGAAAAACAAAAATGATCTGACTAGCTGGCTTGAATATTTTACAGAAGGCTTGGCAATTGAACTTAACAAGATAAAGGAAAGAGTTGAGAAAATATCGATTGATGGAAAAATTAGGGAAAAACTTGGAGGTAAACCATTGTTATTATCAGACAGGCAATTGAGAATCATTGAATATATTCAAGAGACAGGATATCTTCAAAATCAAGCATTTGGACAGTTATTTCCTATGGTTTCTGAAGACACTATTTTAAATGAATTAAAACCACTTCTTACAAATGGTATAATCAAAAAACAAGGCGTCACCAAAGGCGCGAAGTATATTATGGTATGACTTTTTCGACTTTTTCAAATTACTTCGAAAAATTGGAAGCGACTTCTTCAAGGCTTGCGTTAATTGATATTTTGTCTGATCTTTTTAAGCATTCCTCGAAAGAGGAGATTGACAAAATAACTTATTTAATTCAGGGGAGAATAGCGCCGTTTTTTGAGCCGGTTGAAATCGGAATGGCAGAGAAAACAGTGGCAAGTGCGATTGCGTTGGCTTATGAGTCAAAAAAAGAAGAGGTATTAAAACTATACGGTAGACTCGGAGACATGGGACTAGTCGCAGAAAAGTTGGCTCGGGGTCCTGTCGCTCCTTCGTCCCATCCGATGTCCTCGGTCGCAGGCTTCCTGCGGGCACTCGATGGGATATCCACGCCTGTCAAGCAGGCGAGCTCCTTCGTCCGCTCCTCCAGTCGCACCACCCCTCGCCTTTCTGTTTTGGAAGTTTTTGAAATCTTGACTAAAATAGCCAAGACTTCGGGAGAAGGAACAGTTGAAAAAAGGCAAACTCTGCTTTCCGACCTTCTGAAAAAACTTGATCCAATATCCGCAAAACATCTGGTCCGTATTCCTCTTGGAAATACAAGGCTTGGAATCGGAGACCCAACTATTCTAGATGGCTTGGCAACAGCAAAATTAGGAGACAAAAGCAAAAGAAAGTTATTGGAAGGAGCGTATAACAGAACTTCGGATTTAGGTTTGATCGCAAAAACTTTGTTTGGTCAAGGTTTGCAAGCGGTTCAGAAATTAAAAGTGCAAGTTGGCAAGCCGATCCGCTCTGAGCTCTGCGAGAGGCTTCCGACGCCTGAAAAAGTCGTAGAGAAAATGCTGAAAGTTAACGCTCAGCTAAAATACGATGGTTTTAGGGTGCAAATCCACAAAGACGGGAATAAAGTTACTATGTTTTCAAGAAATCTTGAGAATATGACGCACATGTTTCCGGAACTAATTGAAGGGACCCTGAAGCAAGTTAAAGCAAAAACAGCGATTTTGGATACGGAGGCTTTGGCTTACCAGAAAGAGTCAGAAGAGTTTTTGCCGTTTCAGGAGACAACCAAAAGGCGAAGAAAACACAATATCCTGGAAATGGCAAAGACACTTCCTTTGCGGGCTTTTGTATTTGATGTTTTGTATATAAATGGGAAATCACTTATTGATACGCCTCTTATTGAGAGATTAGAAGTTCTTAAAAAAATTGTTAAGACTGATGACATACTAATTCCAAGTATTGGGAAGATTCTTGAAAATCCAAAAGATTTGCAGTTGATGCTTGATGACGCGATTTCAAAGGGGCTTGAAGGAGTTGTTGTTAAAAAAATAGATTCATTGTATGAGGCAGGAGGAAGGAATTTTAATTGGGTAAAGCTAAAACGCCATTCATCCGGAGAATTGCAGGATACGATTGACTGCGTGGTTTTGGGGTATATTTTTGGGAAAGGCAAAAGAACTGCTTTTGGCGCAGGAGCGCTTTTGGTAGGAGTTTATGATGATAAGAATGACGAGTTTGTAACTGTTTCAAAAATTGGAACTGGTTTGACAGATGAGGAGTGGCGGGAGATTCACAAAAGAGCAGACAGAATAAAAGTCGATCACAAACCCGCAAGAGTTAATGCTGTTATTGTGCCTTCTGTTTGGATAAAACCTGAAATTGTTATAGAAATTCTGGCAGATGAGATAACTAGAAGCCCGATTCATACCGCAGGTTCTGCAGTTGCAGAATCTGGCGAAAAGGAGCCTGGTTATGCATTGAGATTTCCGCGATTAGTGTCGTTTAGAGGGGGAGACAAACGCGCCGAAGACGCAACTACGGTTAAGGAATTGGTGAAAATGTACAAGTTGCAAGGAAAAAAATAATATAACCGTTATAAAATTTATAACGATTATAATTGTTATATGAATACGATTATGGAGTCGACCGGCGGCTATAAAAATCTTCCTTTTTTCAAACAAGCAGAGATTATTTACGATTTTACAGTTGAATTTGTTAAGAAATATATCAATCCCTACTCTCGAACCAAAGACCAAATGGAACAAGGTGCTCGTTCAGGAAAACAGAATATTCCTGAAGGGTATTTGCAAAAAAGTTTGGAGGGAAGAATAAAGTTATTAGGAGTCGCAAGGGGAAGCCTGGAAGAACTTTTGAATGATTATCTTGATTTTCTTCGTCAACGAGGGCTGAAGCTTTGGGAAAAAGATTCACCGAAAGCTAGGGCTGTTAGAGCTTTGGTTTATAAAAGTTATAATTTTTATAACAATTATAAAATTTATATGGATTCTCCCGAGGATGCGGCGAATGCGGCGATTTGTCTTATTAATCAAACTAACGCTCTTTTAGACCAAAAATTGCGGTGGCTGGAAGAAAAATTTGTCAATGAAGGAGGTTTTCGGGAGAATCTTTTTAAGAAAAGAATGGAGCGAAAAAAAACGGGATAGTGGCTCATGGGAAAACTTAGCATTTTATAAGATTTGGTAAGGGGAAGATACAAAATTATGGAAAGAGGTAAAGGGTTCGCTATTAAAGATTTATTCAAGGGTTTACGGCGAGAAAAAGATGCGACGCCTATTATGAGGGGACATACGGGTGAATTCAAAAGTACAACAGATGCAGAAATGTCTGCAGGTGTAATTTTCATGACTGCCCGCACGTCCAACAAGCAGGTAGAGGATTATATAAGAAATGCTTTTAGTCGGAATGTGCGAACATTTTTTTTGCTTGCAGCAAACGATGAAATGTATAATTTAGGAAGAAATATTGCTCAGGGAATGTGCGACAATCTAGGTTTAACATATTTACCGGATGACAAAAAAGCAAACGCAAAATTAGATACGACTAACTTTAAAGCATTTATCTCAGTAGTAGATGGTCGGAAGAAAAAGAAATAATTCTTTGTGCTAGAATAACTTCATGCAGTTTGTAAGCGACTTACATCTTCCCAAGTACTCCCGGGTCCCACACGCACTTGCCGTTCGCCTTTTCACTCGCCTAGGCGAGACGGCTCACGGAGCGTTTCGGCGGGACAGCTTTTTTATCATGTTAAAATAGAAAAATATGAACTTCGTCGCAGATTTACATCTTCATTCCAAATACTCACGCGCGGTTTCGCAGCAAATGATTTTGCCTGAGGTGGCAAAATGGGCTTCGAAAAAAGGAATACAGATTCTGACAACAGGAGATTGGACTCATCCTTTGTGGATTAGAGAAATAAAGAGCCAATTGGAGGAAAAAGGTGAAGGTCTATATGGATTAAAACGGAGTGTCATCCCGAACTCGTTTCGGGATCTCGATTCCGATTCAAACAAGATGCTGAAACAAGTTCAGCATGACAATAAGAGAGAACCGTTATTTCTTCTTTCAACAGAAATTGCGAGCATTTATAAAGAGAAAGATAAACTTCGGAGGATTCACAATCTTCTTTTTGCTCCAAATTTGGAAATCGCGGAAAAAATAAGTAATGAGCTTAGAAACCGTGGATGCAATCTTAACGCTGACGGGAGACCAATTATCGGGCTTACTTCAAGAAATCTTCTGGAGCTTTGTCTTGAGATAGACAAAAAAGTAATTCTTATTCCATGCCATGCGTGGACACCGCATTTTGGTGTTTATGGGAGCGCTTCAGGGTATGATTCGATCTCTGAATGTTTTGGCGATCTTTCCCCATATATTTATGGAGTCGAAACAGGAATTTCGTCAGACCCCTGGATGAATTGGCAAATTCCGGAACTTAAAAACCGCTCAATCCTTTCTTTTTCTGACGCGCATTCGTTACCGAAAATGGCACGGGAAGCAACGGTTTTTGAGATAGATAAAACATTAGACTCTCTTTCCTACATGGATATAGGGCGGGCAATTACGTATCAAATGAAAAAAAATAGCGGAAAAAATGTTTCGGAAAATTGTAAAGTCGCATATACAATAGAGTTTTATCCGGAGGAGGGAAAATATCATTTTGCAGGACATAGAAATTGTAAGGTTTCCAAAAGCCCTGAGGAGATTAATAAAGAGGGAGAAATTTGCCCGGTCTGCAAAAGAAAGTTTACTGAGGGGGTAATGCATAGAGTACAGCAATTGGCAGCTAATTCACAGTTTACAATTAACAATTCGCAATTGGATAACAAGGGAGTTAATTGGATTGAGGATCCGACAAATAATCATCCTCCTTTTGTAAAGCTGGTTCCTCTAAATGAAATAATTGCGGAGAGTGTCTCATCTCCTGTTACAGGAGAGAAGGTAAAGCAGATGTTTGACGAGATGTGCAGCAAATTTGGTTCGGAAATAGAAGTTTTGTTAAAAACAGACATAAAAGAAATAGAAAAATCGTATGGCGAAAAAATCGCAGAAGGTGTTTCGAAAGTCAGAAAAGAAGACATTGTAATTGAGCCGGGGTATGATGGGGAGTACGGGAAGGTAAAGATTTGGAAAGAAAAAGAAGAAGCCGTAAGTAAAATTGAATCGGTAAACCAAGCTGGGTTTAATTTCTAAGATTGCAGATATTGCTAAAATACTATATGATTACATTCTGAGTTTTTCTATGAAATTAATTGTTGGATTAGGAAATCCCGGCACAAAGTACGAAAAGACCCGCCATAATGTTGGTTTTATGGTAGTAGAACAGTTCTTAAAGGACTTTGAGCCTGTGAAAGACACTCTTTGGATTGATAATAAAAAATTCAAAAGCGACATTGCGGAAATTAATTGGAAGCCTTTTCATGGTAAAGAAGAAAAAGCTATATTGGCAAAACCAAAAACCTACATGAATAACTCCGGACTTGCGGTTCAACTGCTAACTTCTTTTTACAAAGTACCAACATCTGACGTTTGGATAGTTCATGATGATATTGATTTACCAATTGGCAGCATGAAAATAAGATTTGGCGGCGGAACAGCCGGCCATCATGGAGCAGAGTCAATAATGGAACAATTAGGTACTGACAAATTTTGGAGATTTAGATTGGGGATTGGGGTAAAAAGCCAAAGGCCGGAGGCAAAAGGTCAGATGATAAAAAACGTTGAAGATTTTGTTTTGGGAAATTTTACAGGGGCAGAGCGGGGAAAGGTCAAAGACATGGTAAAAAAAGGATCTAAGGCAATTCAAACGGGACTTGAAGTTGGGTTGGAATCTGCGATGAATAGGTTTAACACGAAATAACAATTAGCAATTGACATTTAACAATTAACCAAAAGAAAGCATTTGTTGTTAACTGTTAATTGTAAAAAGTTAAATGTAGAAGATTTATGCAGAATATTTCGCAAATTCTTGACAAGTTTCATCCAACGAAAGATAAATACATTTCCCGTGAATTTCAGTCTTTTGGAATTCATCTTGCAGAAGAACTGAATGACTATAAGCACAGAGGGCTTTATATCCGTCTAGCCAAAACAGTCCATCGGTCTATTCTTGAGAAAGCGCTTTCTTTTGTCGTAGATAGCAACGCAAAAAATAAAGGCGCTCTTTTTATGTGGAAGCTTAAAGAGTTAAAAGCAGAAAAGGTTAATAAAAATAATGTCTAATAAAATAGGCGCAGCCTCTATATTTGTTTTATCCTTTGTTTTATCAATTGCTTTTTTTGTTTTTAGAGATTTTTTTAAAGAATCCGCCTCTTTAGGATTGATAGGGTTATTTATTCTTAATTTTGTATCCAACGCGTCTTTTTTTGTGTCAGCTCCGGCATTTTTACCGGTAGTTGCTGCAGGTAATTTGTATCCGCCGATTTTGGTTGCGTTTGTGTCGTCTTTGGGCGCAACAGCAGGAGATTCGATTGGTTTTGCGTTTGGTTTTGCCGGACATAAGCTTACTAAACATAAGCTTGAGAAGAAAAAGTGGTTTAGAACTTTGGAAAAGCATTTTAAAAAACACGGGAATTGGTTGTTATTTATTTTTGCGTTAATACCCAATCCATTATTTGACGCGATAGGTTTAATTGCCGGTATTTTTGCTTATCCATTTTTTAGATTTTTTCTCATAGTTTGGTTGGGCAGGATAATAAGATATTATCTTTTAGCCTCTTTTGGTTCAACCTTATGATAACAGCTAATGTTTTAATCCTGGGATTTGTACAAGGGATTGGGTTTAGGCAATTTATAAAAAGAAATGCAAATAGATTAGGAATTACAGGGTGGGTAAAAAATACTGAAGGTAATCGTGTTGAGGCTATGTTTTCTGGTCAAAAGGAAAAAATAGAGGAGATGATTAAGCTTTGCAGAAAAGGCCCTTTTTTGGCAGACATTAAAAGGGTGGATGTCGAATGGGAGCAATCGGCACAAAATTTCGAAACTTTTGAGATAATTCTGTGATATACTAAGGTTGTTATGGATCAGGAATCAATAGATTGGTCACCCAGCTCAGCTGGGTCAAAACCAAGCTTAGCTTGGTCAAGTCTTTCGAAAAAAGAGAGAAAGAGATTGATAAAAGAACGAAAAAATCAAGAGCTGCAGACTAATAGGAAGCGGGGCGGGATTATCAAATGGGTTGTTATCGCTGTTGTTTTAGCTTTTTTTACATGGGGTGTTACGTGGTTTGTAAAAGAAGCCTCAAAACCAATTCCTGGAAAAGAAATGTCCAATCAAGGTAGAGATCATGTGCCTGAAAAGGAATGGGGAAAGTTTAAGTACAATTCAAATCCTCCAACATCAGGACCTCACGATCTAGTCTGGACAAAAGCAGGAGTTTATGATAAGCCTGAAGGCGATGGACATTTAATTCATAGCCTTGAACACGGCTATGTAATAATTTCGTATGATTGTTCTGCAAAGCAGAATCTTGTTTCGGAAGATAATGCTCAAAACTTAGCGACGGAGAGCGCGGAGGCGGATAAGGATTGTTTGGATTTTGTCGATAAATTAAAAGAGAGAATAGAGAAGGATTCTTCGAAGCTGATTCTTATTCCGCGGCCTGCTCTTGACGCAAATTTTGCTCTGACTGCGTGGACAAGAATTGACAAATTCAAAACAGAAGAAGCAAATATGGAAAGAGTTGATAATTTCATTGATTCTCTTAGAAACCACGGCCCCGAACAGACAATGGAGTAAATATGGTATAATAAATAACATTATGACAAGATCAATGATTATTACTGATAAAAACATTCTTAATGGTAAACCAATCATTGCCGGAACAAGAATTTCGGTAGAGCTTATTATGAATTTTTTGGCCTCAGGAATGAGTGTTGAGGATATTCTCTTAGAATACAAAGAGCTTAAGAGGAAAGAGGTATTAGAAGCGATTGCCTATGCTGCAGAGCTTGTTTCGCGTTCGAGCAGTGTATTTTCTACTATTTAAGTGAAACTTTTAGCAGATGAGAATTTTCCCCCGTCGTTAATTGCAGAATTGCAAAAGAAACGGCATGATGTAAAAAGAATTCAACGAGCAACGCGCGGAATTTCAGACATTAACGTAAGAGTCCAAGCTTTTAAAGAAAACCGCACTATCATCACCTTTGATAGAGATTTTTTGAAAACTAAGCATGGGGA
>Ga0155902_109_pt1 | contig 20219 bp, 18 predicted proteins | sample RifCSPlowO2_01_FD_107556 | JGI IMG/M metagenome (GOLD analysis project Ga0155902, IMG submission 107556) | Candidatus Levybacteria bacterium RIFCSPLOWO2_01_FULL_37_26 | reverse complement strand
GTTCTATTTCCGCAGTTTTGCGATGAATTTCACCCAAAAATGCATCACCAGTTATCTTGTAAACCTCTCCAAGGCGCAAATCAAATCCGGCACCTTCGGGATTGGTCAATTCCCGCTTGCTCAAATTCTCAACTAGTTTTTTAGTTTTTACAAGTTGTAATAAAAGTTTCGGCCCCAAAATCATAAATAAATTCGAATATCGAATATCGAAACTCGAAGCAAATTCAAATCACCGAAATACAAAATTAAAAACGTTTCGATCGTTAGAATTTAGAATTTTGATATTGTTTCGGATTTCGGATTTCGTGCTTCGAGTTTTTTAATAATCTCCTCTGTTACTTCTTCCGCACTCTTTTCTCCATCAATCACAACGAAATGGTTGGGAAATTGTTTGACTTGCCATTCATATCCTCTTGCGATTTTTTCCAGTTTTTCTTTTTTTTCGTACATAACCTCTTTTACTTTATCCATTATTTTCAATCTCTTCATTGCCGTATCTGCGGATACGCGTAAATAAAATGTTATGTCCGGAACAATAAATTGGTGATACAAGGACATAAGCCCTTGAGTAATGTTAATAAGTTTTGTGTCGGGCGAATCATAATTTATTACGCCCCGATCAAACATCCCATATGGAACGTTTGACCAAAGACTCCTATGCGACAATACAATTTTCCCGTTTTTTAACGACGGCTCAACAACTTCTTTGTGATTTATAATCCGCTCTGCTGTATAAAGATACTGAAGGGATTGGGGCGGAACTTTAATCCTTGACTGAAGGATTTCATGAATAAGTCTCCCCACCGCGCTTCCTTCTTTTCTAGGCTCCGAAGTTACAGCAACACTTTTGCCTTTTTTCAACAAATAATTCTTGATAATTTCAACTTGAGTAGTTTTCCCGCATCCGTCAATTCCCTCAAAAGCAAAATATTTTCCTTTGTAAGGATTTTTTCGAAGCTCGATGTCAAACTCTATGTGATATTTCATTCTTCCCTCCTGTCATGCCGAACTTGTTTCGGCATCTCGTTTGACTGTAAGCACACCTGCCTGCTGGCAGGAGATCCTGAAATAAATTCAGGATGACATTGGTGGTATTTCATTTCTCCTCATGCATTTTGCTCTCATCCGGTCCGTTTTGGTTGATATATTTGGAGCGTTTATTCATAACATACGGTACTTCTGCCTCGGATGACAACTCTTCAAATGTCATCGCGCAAATTCTCATGCCAACAGTCAGGCTTACCGCCATTCTTCCCAAATTACCAAGCTCCAAAACACATTTGCCATCCCATCCCGGATCAAAAATAGATGCAGTTGAATGCACAACAATCCCCAGTCTTCCCAACGATGATCTTCCTTCCAATCTTCCCATTAAATTATTTGGAATTTTTACACGCTCAAGCGTTACTGCCAAAACAAAATCCCCAGGCTGCATAACAAAATTCTCTCCGCTTTTAACAACTACCTCGCGCGTAATCTCTTTAGTGTAATCTTTTTTTGAAGGATCAATATACGCATTGCTGCTATGTTCAAAAACCCGAAAAGTATTTCCCAGCCGAAGATCAATAGAGCATGAACCAAGCTGAGTTTTTAGATCGGGGACCGGTGAAATTTCAATTCTGCCGCTTTCTAATGCTTTTTTTATATCTCTATCCGACAAAACCATACAAAGATTATAGCATACTTCTTACTTCTCCAACCAAGTACAAAGAACCAGTGACAACGATGATCGCTGGGATATTAGGATATTGGCCGGCCTCGCCGCTAGGCGGGGATATTAAGATATTAAGTGCTTTACCTAATGCTTTTCTCGAATCCTTTTCAACTATAACCTTCGCGTCATATTTAATTTTTAATATTTGATTTTTGATTTTAAGCGCATCCGCAGATGAGCTCACTGCCATGTCTGTCGCCCTGTTAAACTCTGTAACGATAATTTTATCCGCGACTTTGGTAATCTGTTGTAGCATTTTTGGTATATCTTTATCAAATTTAAACCCAACAATAAAAATTTTTTTATGTTTTGGATAAAGTTTTTTAAACGTTGCTAAAAACGCTTTCATTTTGGTAGGATTGTGAGCTCCGTCGAGAATAACGGTCTTTTCCTTGTCATGCTGAACTTGTTTCAGCATCTTTTTCTGCTTTCCAATGTACCGAGATCCTGAAATAAATTCAGGATGACACACGATTACTTCAAACCTCCCCGGGAAAAAAGCAGTTTTTAATGCTTTCTTTATATTTTCTTCCGAAACATTAAAACCAAACTTTTTAAGCTCTAAAACTGTTTTAACTGCCAAACTAGCATTTTCAACTTGATATTTCCCCAAAAAAGAAAGCTCTAAGCCATTTAATTTCTTTCTGCTATCGCTGTTGATTATTAAATTAAAAATAGTCCTGCCAAGCCTTGCTTTTTTTATTTTAAAATCAAAATCTTTTCCAATCCTATACAATTCTGCCCCAACTTCTTTACATCTATCCTCAATTATTTTTATAACCGACGGTTGCGTTACTCCTGTAACAACAATTAAATCTTGCGTTAGTTCGCGGGGAGCTTTGGCATGAGAAAATTTTTCACTAGACCCCGCTGAGCGGGGCGTGTCCCGAGGCGAGCTATAGCGAGCCGCAGGGATGCTTGCATTTGAAAAATTTTTGAACTGACGAAGCGACCTCAGCGAACTACGATTCTTAATAATTCCCGCTTTTGTTCTTGCGATCTTTTGCACTGACCCTCCCAAAATATTTGTGTGATCCAATGAAACATTTGTTAAGACAGCGATTAATGGATACAAAGTATTTGTCGCGTCAAACTCTCCTCCCATCCCAACCTCTACAACCGCAATATCCACTTTTTGTTCCGCAAAATACAAAAACGCCATCGCGATTAGAATCTCAAAATACGAGGGCCCGCCTGCACTTGCCTTCGGCAAGAGACGATGGCGGGCAGGCGCTCCAACTTTACCCTGAGCGAAGTCGAAGGACATCTTTTCAATCGCTGGAATAATAAGGTTTAGAAGCTTAACAAACCCTTCATCCGAAATTGACTTTCCATTTATTTGTATTCTCTCGTTTATCTTCTGAAGATGCGGAGAGATTGTAAGCCCTGTTTTATATCCGGCAGTTGTTAAAATGTGCGAAATTAAATATGCAGTTGAACCTTTCCCGGAAGTACCACCGACTAATATAGATTTAAACTTCTCCTGCGGATTACCTAAAAGCGACAAAAGCATTTTCATCCGATCAAGCGGAGGATGAAGTTTAATAGACTTCGGATCTATATTAAAAACAACCTTCCCAATAAAACTTTCTAGGTATTTAACCGCAGCTTCATAGCTTTTAATTTGCATGGGGATATTATACTTCTTCGATTTCCCATTTGGAAGGATTCTGTATTGAACGTTTTACAAACGCTCCAATAACAGGAACAGAGGCGTTAACGAGCGATTTAATTGCTTCAACAGATTTTCTAATATCCTCTCTATGTTTTTCGTCATCAACCGGATTTCCAGCGCATTCTTGGTGGCCATGAACTATAACGCCTTTTGAGTGATGTTTCCCTATTGAAACATCGACTAATTTAAACTTTATAGAATCTACCAAACTCTGATCGACTGGATCCTGACTTAGCTTACCCACTAACCCTGCCTCTGTTATGGTATCCGGAAACTGCGCTCCAAATTTTTCCTTACCAAACTCAGCAACGGCCGCCTGTACTCTCCCGTCCATGCATCCAACCGAAGTAAAAAATGTTTCGTTTGCTTGCGACATATCTTAATTTTTATACTCTTGTAGCGCCAATCGTAAAATCTGCATTGCCTCTTTAAGCTCTTCGGTCTTTAAAACATAAGCAATACGAACCTCACTTTTTCCAAGATTGCGGCTTATATAAAAATCCCTGGCCGGAGTAATCAATAAAGTTTTTTTATTATGCCTAAAAGTTTTCAGAAGAAAATTTATAAAGCTGTCTGAATCGTCAACCGGAAGCTTAACAATTATATAAAATGCTCCTTGGGGCCTTCGGCAGACAACTTTTGGCATCTTGCTCAATCTTTCAAAAACTACATCGCGGCGCTTCTTATATTCTTGTACAATCTTTTTTGTATAAGGTTTTGAATTTTTTAAAAGCGGGACAAGCGCGTACTGCTCGAGTGTTGGAGCAGAAAGCCTAACTTGGGCAATTTTCAAAACACTACTCATTACTTCCTGATTGTAACTTGCAATACAGCCGATTCGAGCGCCAGGGCAGGAAAACCTCTTGGAAACACTGTCAACCACTATCACATTATCCGCGAAATTCTTCATTTTCAAAAAGGTAAAAGGCTCTCCCTCAAAAACAATTTCCCGATATGTCTCGTCAGAAATTATAAATATATTGTATTTTTTGGCTATCGCGCAAATCAGATTGATTTCCTTAAATGTCAAAATAGTACCGGTAGGATTATTGGGGTTGATTACGACTATTGCTTTGGTCTTCTTAGATATTTTTTTCTCGATCTCTTCAGAAGACGGAAGGGAAAAATTATTTTCCACCTTCAGAGTAACCGGAACAAGCTTTACGCCGCACATTTCGGCAATTCCTTTGTAGCTTGAGTAAAGCGGTTCGAAAACAATCAATTCATCTCCATGATCTGTCACTGCCATAATAGCCAAAAGTATTGCCTCTGCGCACCCAACGGTAGGAATAATCTGGTTAGCTTGAAGTTTCACTCCGAAGTCAGAGTAGTATTTTACCCATGCCAAAGTATGCTCTAAAATTCCTGGGCTTGGAGCATAAGGAAGGTTTTTACTTTTATAATTCTTAAGCATTCTCCAAAACTGCATGGGAGGCTCTATATCCGGGTCGCCAACATTGAGCTTTATAACTTTAACTCCTTTTTTTTCAGCTTCCAAAACCAACGGTAAAAACTTACGAATAGGAGAAGCTATAATTCTTTGTGTACGTTGTGATACTTGTAACATATTTCAAAATCCTCACTTGTGGGTCGGGATGGAATCGGACCATCTACTTCTTCATTATCAGTGAAGCGTTCTACCGGTGAACTACCGACCCAATGTTCTACTTAATCAAATCCCAAACTTCTTTTGGTACCATGTCTTTGTCTAATTGCCCCTTTGGTTCCCAGACCATGCATTGAAGCAAAATTTCTTGCATCAAGCGGAGTTTCCGCAATTCTTTAAGCATTTTTTCTCCCTGCTTGGGATTGCCTCCAACCAGTTTGTAATACAAATTTACCAACTGATTAAGCCTATTCGAAATTGCTTTATATGTCGCAATTATTTTCCATTGTCTTGATCTTCTCTGATACGTTCTATACTTTTTTAGATTTTGCCATTCTCCTGCTTGAATCTCCGCATCAATGTCTAATTGTCTTTCGCTATATCCTGTTTCGTCCTCAGCTCTTTGTTCTTTTCTATCATACTCATAATTCATATACGTTTTACGCTGCTAAAATAGCTATAATACCAAGAATCCCTGCAACAATTCCTCCGCGAATCGCCCATTTTTTTCCTGTTTCCTTCCATCCGCCTCGTTCTGGATTAGCCATAAATACTCCTCGATTCTACTTGGCCCTTCGATAAACTCAGGGTCATCTTGCCAGATGAGGCGCGAACCGGACTCGAACCGGTGCATGGTTGTTTTGCAAACAACTGTGTTAACCGCTTCACCATCGCGCCTTGTTTAATCTTTGGTTAAACGACTAAAGACCATGTAGAGTATAGCAAAATACTGGCTGTTTTAAAAGTTCAAGGAGAATAATTACAAATCTTGATAATAATTAAGAAGCTTATTCCCAAGCGCTTCGTAACTAAACTTTCTTGCTAAATTAAAACTTTCTTTTCTTTGTTGCTCAAATAAATTCTTATTAGAAAAAAGTCTTTGGATATGCTTTTTGAACTCATCGCTCTTTCGTGCAGACAAATATCCTTCCTTATAAAGAAGTCTATACTCTTCCAAATCCCGCAAAATCAATGGCAATCCACAGGAAGCAGCTTCTATAATAGACATAGACGCGTTCTCCTGGAAGGATGGAAAGAAAAATATATCGGCCGCGTTGTAAACTTGAGGCATTTTTGAATATGGAAAACCCCCGGCAGAAATAAAATTTTTGGGCGGATATCTTAATAATTGCCGCAATTCTTCATTTTCCGCAGTCAGTCCTTTAAATGGTTTGTCTCCAACCCAAATAAAAGTAAATTCCGGAAGTTCCTTAGCGATTTTGATAAAATAAGATATTCCCTTTCTTGGCTGCACCTGACCAACTCCCAATATTACCTTTTTATCTTTATCCAATCTAAATCGCTTACGTCCTAAACTTCGCAATGCCTCATCGCGTCTAAACATTACGGTATCTATAGCGTTAGGAAATATTTCAATTCTTTGAGTTACTCCTATTTTTCTAAGTTCCAATTTAACTTTTGGAGCAACAGCCAATACCAAATCTGCTTTGTTGTAAAAAAATTTTAGATATTTTCTGGCGCTTCCCGACCAATACTTTGCTCCAATATAACTTCCTTCAAACGAGCTCGGCATTACATGGGCGCTAACTACTATTTTTTTGCTTGTAAAAAGTTTATGTAACCCCAAAGGTCCGGCTGTATGAAGATGTGTAATATGCGCATTTTTGAGCGAATTTACCACAACGTCTGCTCCTAATTTTTTTAGCATTGACACATGATTAAGATATGCAGTATGGACGCCATGATTTTTAGGAAAAAATTCTGATTCGGAGATTATATTAATTTTCATAAATTTTAATAAATAAGTTTTTCGTACAGTTTTTCAAGAGTTTTTGCAGTTGTGGAGATAGAAAATTCTTTAACAGACTTTACCGAATTCTCCAAAAAACTTTTTTTGTCTAAAGGTTTCTTAAGAAGTTTTAAACACGCCTTTGAGAATTCTTTTGGACTGTTATTTACCAAAATTCCATTTATATTGTCTTTAATTATTCCTTTATAAACCGCGTCCTTAACTGCAATTACCGGTAAACCGCCGGCCAATGCCTCAAGAATTACTAATCCTTGGGTTTCTGTTTTGGACGAAAATAACAATAAATCAGCGTCTTTGTAAACAAATGGCATGTCTCCAAAATCAATATTTCCCGCAAAGTATACTTTATTTCCAATCCCCAACAGTCTTCCGAAACTTTCCAGATTTTTCTTTTCCTCTCCCTCTCCAACTATCACTAAAACCGTGTCTTTGTCTTCTTTTGCTATTAGCGCAAATGCTTCTACTAAAAAATCTATTGACTTTTCTTTGCCCAATCTTCCAATAAATAATAAAATTTTATTTTTACTTTTTAACTTCAGCTTTTTTCTTAAAAAGACGGTGTTTTTTACTTTAAACTTTTTGAAATCCACACCGCTTGGTACTACAAAAATTGGCTTTTTAATACCATAAGAAATAAGCTCATTTTTTATACTATCTGTTGGCGCAATAATTGCCGTAAATCTATTACATAAAATCCTGCTTACTTTCTCAACCACTTTTGGCTTGACTATTCCCTTCAGGAAATAATGCGTGTATTTATTCCATAAAGTATGATAAGTAAAAACGCTGGGGATTTTTTTAAGTTTGGCAATTTCAAGGCCCAAAAGGGATATCATCCCTCCGCCGTGAGAATGAACAATGTCAAACTTTTCTTTGTAAAGCCTTAAAAGATTTCTGTCTGGAAAATGGGTCGCTATGCGAATATTTAATTTTTTATGAACAGGAATCGATGAAAGCCTAAGCACATTTTCTTCTTTTTTGTCTTTATAATTTGGATAAGAAGGCGCGATTATAACAACATCGTGTCCCCTATTTCTTAGTTCTTTTGCTGTCTCATAAACCGAAGTAACAACTCCATTTACCTGGGGAAAATATGCATCGGTAAAAAAACCAATTCTCATTTAACTTGCTTTGTCTGGGCGTCAACCGCTTTTTCATAACTCTCAATCCCCCGAATCCATTTGTCCGGCCATCTCATCGGATCCATCCAGTGTGTATAGTTAACACCCATTCCCAAAGCATGCTTTCCGGCCTTAAAAAATCTTTCTTTTTTACTTTTACTCTGTAGAAGTTCGATTTTTTCTCCGGTTGTTGTAGCAGGATCAAGCATTCCTTGTTCAATAAATATTCTATAACTGTCTGTTTCCACAGGGTTACCCCTCATTAACGACTTAATAGCTTCTCCGTTAACGATTTTCTTTAGTTTATTCTGTTGTTCGGATTCGTAAGGAATTATTCCTTTTTGTAGCAAAACATCAGACAATGCTTCTCTAGTTTTATTTGGGCCAGATAAAGCTGACTTTACAAAATCATCTAAAGCCATTCTTATACCAGCTTCTGCCCCAAATCCGGCTACAACTTGCAGCCCTTTAACCGATAAGGGAACCCTGCCAACAACTGGCAATTTTATTGTTTTATCGGAAGGACTATGAACTCCTGTTGGATTATTAAGAAGCAATGTTAAATTTTTCCAAATCTTTGGAAGCTGTTTTGCTGTTTCGCTGGCCAAAACTGTTCCCATTGAACCGGCAAAAAACAAAAATTTCCTTTTTTGCTGAGTTTCTAAAGAATCCTGACCTAAATTTTCCGCTAAAAACTCCGCGTATAGCTTTCCATACTCCGAAAAACCATTTTCTTTAAGATTGTTTAACCATTCCTCAGAAATACTTCCCCAGTTGCTTGTTGGCAAACCAAGCGCATAAACTGTAATATTTCTTGCTTTGTGACTATCCCTTTTTGTTATATCCGGTACCGCTGTTAATACCCTGTCATAGATTATATTCATTATATCGTCAGGGGCTCCTCCCGGAGGAGGCATAAATGGTGTAAAAAGCACTATAGTCTTCTCCGGTAAATTTTCTGAATCTGAATCCACCGGACTGTTTTGGATAGAATTTGCTACATTTCTAACTACAACTTTTGTAAATGGAAATCTAACTCCGGGATTTTCTTTTGATTCAAATACACCAAAGTTTTTTACAACTTCATTGTCAATAGCATCTAACCAAACATTCAATTTTTCTCTTTTTTCCAATACTTGATTTCTAACAGCCTCTTTTGAACTTTCGGGATGAGCAAGACTAATCTTACGCATCAAAACCTTTTCTAAAGTTTTTAATGCAACGCCTTTATGTCCGCTATCCCACTGTTGACCGCTAACTACTTTGTCTCGCGCTAGTAACGATTCTCCATTTGAAAACTCAACCATACTATCTGCTATTATACCATTCCCTAAGCCAATAGATCACGTTTATGACAGTTTTGCTATAATGCTTTTTGTGGGACACTTGTATTTATTTTTGGACTTCATAAGATCGACTCTTCGGATGTATGGGCTTTGGAAACCAACAACAAATACAGTGTTTAAGTACAAAACAACAAATGGAACTGTTTTTAACTTACGAAGAAATACCTTTGATTCCGGAGTTGTTATAGAATCCTGGTGGCTGAAAAGCTACACAAGGCATTTAAAAAATATTCAAAACAACACTGTAGTTATAGATATCGGCGCGCACATTGGGGCATTTTCTCTTCTTGCAGCGACAAAGTATACAGAGAGCCACATTTTTGCATTTGAGCCATCGATTGAAAACTTTTCGTTACTTAACAAAAATGTAAAAGCAAATAACTTAAGCAAACGCATTTCCACATTTAACATAGCTGTTACAGATGGAAAAAAGAAAACCGTAACCTTATATGAACATCCTAGTAATTTAGGCATGCATTCTGTTATTTTTGATTATAATCTTGGAGAAAAAGGCCAACGACAAGAAGTATTAGCTACAACATTAGACAGGATATTCTCTGAAAATAAAATAAAAAATTGCCATCTTCTTAAGCTTGATTGTGAAGGCGCGGAATATGGCATTCTTTTTGCCGCCTCCGAAAATACATTAGAAAAAATCAATAATATTGTAATGGAATACAACGATTACGAAAAAATTGAAAAGTTAAAAAAATTCCTGAAAGATGCCGGATTTAATATAATGCATTACCAAACGCTCCCAATTCCGTTACCTGATGCAATTAAAAACCTTTACCGGCTTAAATTGGGAAAAGCGCCCATTCTAATGGCTTACAGACCAGGAAGTGGTAGGAAAACTAAAGAATAGGATTCATCCCGATTGATTCGGGACCAAGTGCTATTCACTCCACTTTGGTGTACTTATCCCCTCACCACAAGTGGTGAGTGGGTTTCCGTACCTTCTCTCAATCATACTACACTCAGTAAACTGAACATAGTTTTTTAGAAAGGAGGTGATCCATCCCCAGCTTCAGCTAGGGATACCTTGTTACGACTTAAGCTTCATCGCCAATCTCTATCTCCCCCCTCTTTTTAGACTCTATTCTAAAGCTATACTATTTTTAATTCTTCTCTTTAAAAAGCCGTATGCACTTTTAAAAGATTTAATTTGCTTTTCTCTTTTGGTTGCATCAGATTTTGCTAAAAACGCTTCGTAATAAACAAGTATCCACGGTACGCCATTTTTAGTTGATTTTTCTGTCCTTGAATTATGTTCAAGAAACCTAGTTTTTAAATCTGATGTACAACCTATGTATAGCTTTTTGGTTATCTTGCTTTTCAAAATATACACAAAGTGCATACTTTCTCATTCTACATGATAAAGCCCAAAAAGAGGGGGTTCGATAGCTACCGACTTTGCTGCCTTGACGGGCGGTGTGTACAAGACCCGAGAACGAATTCACCGCGGCATGCTGATCCGCGATTACTACCGATTCCGACTTCATGGGGTCGGGTTTCAGACCCCAATCTGAACTGAGGCGAAATTTCAGGGATTAGCTTGCACTTGCATGCTTGCAACCCATTGTTCTTCGCCATTGTAGTGTGTGTGTAGCCCAAGGTATAAGGGCCGTGCTGACTTGACGTCTTCCCCTCCTTCCTCCCCCTCTTTTTAAGTTCGATCTAAAATCGAACCCAAAAAGAGGGGGCTGTTTCCAATGATAATTTAACATTGAACGGGGGTTGCGCTCGTTTCCCCACTTAAGGGAACACCTCACGGCACGAGCTGACGACAGCCATGCAGCACCTGTGCTATCATCCTTGCGGATTTCCCCTAGTTTCCTAAGCGATGTACGATAGCATGTCAAACCTTGGTGAGGTTTTTCGTTTTGTCTCGAATTGAACCACACGCTCCACCGGTTGTGCGGGTCCCCGTCAATTCCTTTGAGTTTTAGCCTTGCGGCCGTACTCCCCAGGCGGTCCGCTTAACGCGTTAGCTTACACCCCTCCCCTCTTTTTCTACGAGAATTTATAGGACTTCAAACAAATGAAACCATCACTCCTAAAAAAAGAGGGGAAGAGTTAGCGGACATCGTTTACGGCTAGGACTACACAGGTATCTAATCTGTTTCGCTGCCCTAGCTTTCGTGCCTCAGCGTCAGGAAAAAACCAGGTGCCTGCCTTCGCCTTTGGTATTCCAGCTAATATCAACGCATTTCACTGCTACACTAGCTGTTCTAGCACCCCGTTCAATCCTCAATTCCAACAGTATCGTACCCATTCCCAAGGTTAAGCCTTAGTATTTAAAGAACGACTTACTGGAACGCCTACGCACACTTTACGCCCAATGAATCCGGATAACGCTTGCCTCCTACGTATTACCGAGACTTCTGGCACGTAGTTAGTAGAGGCTTATTCGCCCCGCCGTGAATGGCTGGGCAAAAGGAGTTTACGACCCTAAGGCCTTCATCCTCCACGCGGCGTCGCTGCGTCAGACTTTCGTCCATTGCGCAATATTCCTGGTTGCTGCCACCCGTAGGTGTACTGCCCGTATCTCAGTGCAGTTGTGGCTGACCGACCTCTCAGTCCAGCTACCCGTCATAGCCTAGGTAAGCTTTTACCTTACCTACTAGCTGATAGGACGTAGGCTCCTCCCTCAACGATCAGTTACGATCTTTACTCAAAGCTCCACTCTAAATAAATTCGAAATTCGAATATCGAAACTCGAAACAAATTTTAATTCTCAAAATCCAAATGTTCAAAACCTATTTTGAATTTTTGTCATTTTAATTTTGATATTGTTTCGGATTTCGGATTTCGTGCTTCGGATTTACTCAGGGTGGAACCCTGAGACTATGGACTATTACCCCATCTTTCGATGAGCTATGATCCATTAAGGGGTAGATTCCTACGTATTACTCACCCGTCTGCCATTGTCTTGCGACCATTCGACTTGCATGCCTAAGGCACGCCGCCAGCGTTCATCCTGAGCCAGGATCAAACTCTCAAAAAAATTTGACACTGCTGTCCCCGATTAAATCGGGAATATACAATGTCCTGTTCCTACCACTTCTTGATCGAGGAACTATGTTCCTAGAGAAATCCGCCAAAGATCGCTGTCGCCTAAGGCGACTAAGATCGGGCGGACTGATCTCCTTTTGAACATGCTCCTTATCCTGAAGTGTTCTGACCCAAAAAATTGTGCTGTTTAGCTTAAATAGTTAATGTGCGAATACTAAAAACTACGCAAAGACGAAAAAACCGCCAAAGAGGCGGGTTATTTGTTCCCACAAATCTTTGGTGAAATATCTTTACATACCAAAACCATTATATCTCATTTTCCACCCCTGTCAATGGTTGAAATTAAAATTAAGTATTTAGCCTGATCTAACAACAGAATATTTAAGAAGAAGCGTTCCGGATTTGTTTAGTTTTTTTATGCTATTAAGTTGCAAAGATACGTCTAAATCTGTTTCTTCAACCAAACCTTTTCCTTTTCCAAATATGTTGGGCTCAAGCGTAATCCAAACTTCATCAATTATGTTTTGTTGAAAAAATAACGTACTTATTGTACTTCCTCCGACAAGAAGCATTGTTTTATAACCATTTGCCTCCATTCTTTTTACTAATTGCGTTGGAGAATCATTGGTAAATTCTAATTGACCCTTAACTTCAGATGGTTTAAATCGTTCAGGATTTCTTGTTAAAACAATGCGTTGTTTACCGGGAATTAGTTTGATAACCGACCGCGCAGCTTCATACGTTTCCCTTCCCATAACAATAAGATTATTTTTCTTAATCAGGGAAGAAAAATATTTTAGATCTTCTTTCGAAGCCCAAGAACGAACATTTGTAATCTCGCCTTTAGTAATTTTACCATTCAAAGAGGAAACTACTGCCAAAACAACTTTCATACTGATTATGGGTTTTTAAGCTTATAAGCCCCTAAGACTTAAGTCTTACAAGCTTATATCTTAAGTCTTTTTAAGCCACTTAACTCCTAAATAAACAAAAGGGGTTTCAATTATTGACATAAAACACTTAAGTAACCAGTAAGGCAAAATAAGACTAATTAAAAAACCAATGTTGCTGTCAAATGATTTATCCATTGCATAAAAAGCCAAAAACATGAATACTGTTGTGTCTACAAGTTGTGAGATAAAGTTGGACGCGTTGTTTCGAAACCACAATGCCTTTTTCCCAAATCTTTGTCTTATTTTCGCAAAAATAAAAACATCCAAAAATTCAGCCAATGTAAAAGCTGTAAGGGAAGCTGCTGCAATTCTTGCGGACAATCCAAAGATAGTATCGTAAGCGCCTTCTGTTTTTTCGAATCTTAAAGATGGAGGCAGATTGGTTGCCAGAACTGAAAATAGCAAAATAAGAAAAATTGTAAAAAGTCCGGATCGGATAATGCTTCTTGTCCGCTCTTTTCCATAAACCTCTGTAATCATGTCATTAATGGTAAAAATAAGTGGCAAAACAAATATCGCAACACTTGCATTTAGCTGATAGCCAAAAATATTAATTAAAGGAAATGTTTTCGCACCCATCAGCTCCGCAACAGCAATGCAAAAAATATAAACCGATACCAATAAATCCAACTTTTCTACTTTAAACATAAAATTATTTATACTCCATAATTTTATAAAGAACAATACCCAAGGAAACCATCACATTCAAAGACTTATTTACTCCAAACATTGGGATTTCAACGATTCGATCAGCTATTCGCAGAACTTCTTTTGATACCCCCTCTGTCTCGTGCCCAACAACCAATGCTATTGGAAATTTATACTCTGCTTTATCATAGGGAACGCTTTTTTCACTCTGTTCTATAGCAATAACCCGTAAATTGTTAACTATTAACTGTAAATTGTTAATTGCTTCAACCGCAGTTGAGGAATATTCCCAACTCACCCATTCCGTCGTATTTATCGACGCTTTCTTAATACGGGAAGAGGGCGGTGTTTCTGTTGCTCCGCACAAAATTACTTTTTCCGCAGCAACTGCATCTGCCAGTCGAAAAATCGCCCCGACATTGTAAGTATCCATAACATTATCAAGAATAATATAAATCGGATTTTTCTTAATTTTTTTAAGATCTTCTTTTGAAGGAATTGTTGTCCGAAGTTCCGCCGCCCCAAGTTTTATCATGAGGGATATTATACTACATCTTTAGTCTTCGTCATCGTTTCCTGATCTGCCGGAACCTGATGAACCGGATGATCCGCTGCCGGAATTGTCTGATCCAGATGAGCCTGAATTTTCCGAACCTGAACTAGAGTTATCTTCGCTTTCCAGGTCTTTAATCTCCTCTTGAGCTTCTCCAAATTCCGCTGCTGCCTCATGGGCTTTTTCTATTGCCTCACGCGCCTTTTCGTGAGCTTTTGCTCTCATTTCTAAAATACGTCTGTGTTTTATCGACTCTTCTTCGAACAATTTTTCCGTCTGTCTTCTAAGCGCTTCATTTTTTACTTCAATCGCGTGTCTTAAAGCCTCTTCACGCCTGGTCTGTTGCTTGGCGGCCGCTTGACTTGCAAGTTGACTCAGAACATCTATTGCATGATTAAGTCTTCTTGCCGATCCGCTTGCTTCTTCTACCGCTTCCTGCACCTCTTCATCAACATCATCTTCTATTTCGTTTTCAAGTTCATCTTCTGTAAGCTCGTCTTCAATCTCGATCTTTGCAATTTTTAATGCATTTCTGGCTGTTTTAATTTGCAATTTCAATACCCCATCCGATTGACTCTCTAAAGTTCCCAAGACTTTCCTGTGGGCTTTGATTGTTTCATTAAGCTGGCTTGCAAGAAGCGATAAGTCTTTGCCTTCTTTACCGGACGAAGCAGCATCGGAAAGGTCTTTTGACATCTTGTTTATTTCTTCAGTTAGTTTGGACAAAGTATCAGTCACTGCCTCGGGATTGTTGCGAGCAAACATTATGCGAAGTTCTGCCAAACGTTCTCCCGCGATTAACGCCCTTGTTTTTGCCCGTCTTTCGGGCGTAAATGCCATGAGCAATCTTATATCCTGAAATACTCGATCTAAGAAAAATAACGGGCTATCGGGTAGGATAAATCCTGCTCCTGCAGTAACCGGAGGAAATACTATTTCCGAAGAAGATGTTGAGTCTCCCAAAACCCGCGCCTGATGGTGAGCTAAAGCCGAAGGAGAAAAAACAATAAAAGAGCCAAAGACTAAAGACAAAAGACTAAAGACCAAAACGCTGGAAAACTTTCTGCTCACATAACTATTGTTACAGTGTTACTTGCCATTTGTCAAGTGGCACTACATTATGTTACCATTTATTAATGACAGCAACAGGTCATGCGGTGTTAGGAACGATTATTGCGGCAAAAATTGGAAATCCTATCTTAGCTATTCCTCTTGCTGTTGCTTCGCATATTGCGGCGGATATTTTCCCGCATTGGGATACCGCAACAAATAGGGATAAAAAGGGTAAAAAGCGCGTTATTATTGAATCGTTCTTCGATCTTATTTTTGGATTATTGTTATCCTACACAATAATATTTCTTCTCTTCCCTCAAACAAATTTTCTTTATGTCTTATTTCTTATTCTTGCAGCTCAAAGTCTTGATTGGCTTATGATTCCGTATTATTTCTTTAATATTAATTTCCCATTATTTAAATGGGCATACAAATTTCAAAAATCCTTCAATCATGATCTAGACAAACCCTGGGGCATCATTAACCAAGTCGCAGTATTAGTTTTAATAGTAATTCTGGCAAAAATATTTTAAGCACAACCAATGAAGCGATATTTAATAGGACTTGGTGTTGTTTGCGTTGCAGCTGGTATTGGATTATTGGGTTTTACTCTTTATGAAAACAACGCAGAGCTTCGACAGTATAAAAGGGAAATTTTTGGAGTAAGAGCGGACTATAGAAATCTTCAAAATCAATTCGATGATTATAAAGCGCAAATTAAAAGCCTTCGTCAATTAGTTATCCTGGCAAAAACCTCAAACTCCAAACATGTTCAGATAGCGAACAAAATTTATGATTATTCCAAAAAAGTAAACGGCGACCTTAGTATTTATTACAAAAACCTGACAACGGAAGAGACAATCTTTATAGATCCAGACAAGACATATTATATGGCCAGTTTGTACAAGGTAATTTTGACTCTTTTTCTTCTTGACGAAGTCTCGAATGGCAATACCTCACTTGAAACGCGTGTTGGAACGAGCAGCGCAACTTTAAATAACGCACTGGATAAAATAATAACCGAAAGTAACAATGAATATGCGCAAACTCTAGCTGTTGAATATGGCTGGAAAAATATTGAAACAAAGATGAAAAAAAAGTTGGGGATTGAATTTAGTTTTAGTGTTGACCTCGATACCTCTGTTAAAACCATAGGGCTTTTGTTCGAGGATATTGCCCTTTCTCTAAAGGTAAGTAGCGCTGAAAGCAGTTATTTGTTAAATCTTCTTAAAGACCAGAAAAAAACGGGAAAGCTTCCAAAGTATCTACCGAATAGCATCTACTCTCATAATAAAACCGGAGAGTTTGACGGATTTTCTCATGATGCCGGAATTTTTTACACTCCAAAAGCAAACTATATTCTGGTATTTATGAGTAAAACCAAACTTCCAGGCGAAACCAACGAACAAATGGCCCTAATGTCCAAAGACATTTACGAAACCCTGAACACAAATAGTAAATAGTGACAACTAATTTAGGCGATCGCAATTTTTAGTTGTCAAAGTATTGATAAATTAATTTAGACTTTTCTAAATTTTTTACTTAATATCCTCTTCTCTCGCGAGTTCTAAAACGAATCCGAACAGTATAATGTTCGGATATGATCAATAAACCAAAGATCATGCCTGAAGAAAGAGATAAAATCGCTTTTCTTCTAGCTTCCAAAATAAGTTTAAGAGAAATTGCCAGAGAACTTGGCAGAAGTGTCTCTTCCATTAGCGAGGAGGTGAAAAGAAACAGTTTTAATGGAGAATATACTTCAATTGCTGCTCAAAGGTTAAGTGAACAGAGAAACAAAACCAGTAGAAGGATAAACCCTTTAAAAAGTCCTCAGGTTTACGCCTACGTTATCGCAAAGCTTAGGTGCGGTTGGAGCCCTGAACAGATAGCGGGAAGACTAAAAAGAGAAAACAAAGAAAAAGGTATTATCTCCTGTGAAACTATTTACCGGTATATCTACAGTAAGGGAGGAATAAGCAAGAATTTATCCGAATACCTTGTAAGACATCATTACAAGCGAAGAAAGTGGCACAGTCGGTACCTCTACCGTCGTGGCATTGCCAACAGGGTAAGCATTCGTTTGAGGCCAAAAGAGGTGGAGAAAAGAAAATCTTTTGGCCATTGGGAAGCGGATGTGGTTGAAGGAAAAGCACATCAAAAGGGTATCCAAACACTGCTTGAAAGAAAAACCAGATTTTTCCAAGCAAGGATTTTGGAAACAATTGATTCCGAATATGGAGTAAGGGCTCAGAGAGATATATTAATAGAATTTCCCAAAGAAGCCAGAAAAACATTAACTATGGATAACGGGAAAGAAAATTACAATCACCAAAAGTTGATACACTGGTTAGGGGTTAAGACTTTCTTCTGTGATCCCTATTGTGCGTGGCAAAAAGGATCTAATGAGAACCATAACGGTGTTTTAAGAAGATATATTCCAAAGAAGGCTGATCTAACAGATCTTTATCAATCAGAACTTAATGCAATCATTGAAGAAATTAATCAGCGTCCAAGAAAATGTCTTGGTTATGAAACACCGAAAGAAGCCTTCACAAAAGAGCTAAAATTGGTTAAAATACAAAAGTGTTCGGATTCACATTAGAATTCACCTCTATGCTATAATCAGACCATGAATGAACACCTACGGCCAAATCTTGAATTTTTTCATCAACAAGCTTCACGCATCGCTCAAAGAATTGAAACACTTTTCTTCACACCAAAAGATAAGGACGAGAGACAATTTTTACATGATCGTAAAGAGCTTGTGGTGGATTTCATAGCAGAACGCAGGGGTCAATTGAGCTATTTAGAATTACGAGCTAGAATCATTAAGAACCACCCCAATAACCTAGATCTCGTTCCATATGGATTCCAGCTTCCCGCATTTCGCATAACGAAAGACTTTCCGGTTGAAAAAGATGACCCCGTTTTTATGACAAAGTTTGGATTACTACCCCTTGAGGTAATTGATCAGAACGATAAATTATTCACGCTTCGCACAGGATATTACTTTAACAAAAAAGGCCAAGCCATACGTCATGAAAGGATACTTAAAATGCGCGATAGACATGAGCTTAATGAAAAAGAGAAAGAGGATTTTGATGCGTACGAAAAAATCTTGAAAACTAAACGAGTGGATTTTTCAATCTCGGAATCCGATTCAAGATTTGCTTCGCTTGATCAGCGTGATCTAGGATACGTAGCTGGATTATTAATGGAATTTGAAGCTGGCGTTTTTGAACAAGGCAGGATAGAGGGGATTCTTGAGGAGGAAAGATTGGAATAATAATTCTAAATCTTTTTTATGTCTTCAATTTTCCAAGCAGCGAAATCGCATTTGGGGTAATTGGAGCAACCATAGAATTTTCGGCCTTTTCTTGTCTTTTTTATAATAACCTCTCCATTATCTTTCGGGCAGCTCAACCCTGTTTTTTCGACAAACTGCTTGGTAAATTTACATTCCGGAAATGTGCTGCATGCCAGAAACTTTCCAAAACGCCCAGTTCTAATTATCAATGGCGATCCGCACGTCGGACATTTTTCGTCTGTTTCTTCAACCGCGATTTTAACTCTCGCCGCGTCCCCAACCTCTCCCAATTTTTTCTCAAAAGGTTTATAAAAGTCTTTAATCATAGGTTTCCATTCCTTTTTGCCATTAGCGATATTGTCCAAATCATCTTCCATAGAAGCAGTAAATGGAATATCGTCAATATCCGAAAAGTTGGCAACCAAAAAATCATTAACAGCAATTCCAATTGAGGTTGGCATAAAGCGTCCTTGATCACGCTCGATATACTGACGCGACTCAATTGTCCCGACAATTGTCGCATAAGTAGACGGCCTGCCGATTCCTTCTTCCTCAAGAGATTTTATTAGAGACGCGTCGTTATAGCGAGGTGGCGGAGCTGTCTCGTGAAATTGTTGAGTTATAGAAGTCGGAGTCAATTTCTCCGAGACCTCATATTTTGGCAAACGGTTGTCCTGTAATCCCAATGGATTCACTTTTAAAAATCCGTCAAAAACCAAAACCGACCCATTCGCCTTGAAACGATACTTAGCAATAACGTCCGCATAGACAGTTGTTGATTCAATAACCGCGTCAGCCATTTGTGAAGCAACTGCCCTTCTCCAAATCAACTCATACAGTCTTCCGTACTGCGCTCCCAACTGATTGCTAATTGCTGACCCGCTTCGCCCGCGAAGCGAGGCGAGTTGCTGATTGCTTACTCGAGTTGGCCGGATTGCTTCGTGAGCTTCTTGCGCTAATTTTTGCCGGGTCGCATAAAATCTTGGTTTTTCCGGAACATATTTTTCCCCATATTCTTTTTGGACATATGAACGGATTGAATTTTGCGCTGACAATGCGATTGCAACAGAATCTGTTCTGTGATATGTAATATGACCCTCCTCGTACAATTTTTGCGCCAGACTCATAACTCTTTTTCCGTTAATCCCCAATCTTCTTGAAGCATCCTGCTGAAGAGTTGAAGTTGTATAAGGAGGCTGTGGAGATCTATGCATTTCCTTTTGGACCACGTCAGAAACTATAAATTCTTTTCCTCCCAAATCACTTATTATCTTTTTCGCATCCTCTTCTTTCTCAATAGTTGTCTTGCTAACTTTATATTCACCATCGTACAGCTTAAAACTGCTTTGCAGTTCTATTTTTCCTCCATTTACTTCTATTAAATCAAAAGTTGTTTCCTGCCCGTTTTTTTTAATAATTGCGTGTATTGTAAAGTATGGTTTTTTTGAAAACTTCTC
>Ga0155902_103_pt1 | contig 21582 bp, 19 predicted proteins | sample RifCSPlowO2_01_FD_107556 | JGI IMG/M metagenome (GOLD analysis project Ga0155902, IMG submission 107556) | Candidatus Levybacteria bacterium RIFCSPLOWO2_01_FULL_37_26 | reverse complement strand
ATTATTCCCGCATTAATTTATGAATTTGTAAAAAAAGAAAAGTCGTTATTTAAATTAAAAAGTCTATATCTATTACTTGGTTTTTCAGGAATTTTAGGATATATGTGGTTTAATTTTGTAAACTGGGGAGATGCTTTATTTTTTATTAAAGCTCAAGGCGCTTTTCATAACGACAGGTCCGTTGATTCTATAGTATTAATTCCGCAGACAATATATAGATACCTAAAGATTCTTCTAACTGTTAATCCGAATATTTTTGAGTGGTGGGTTGCGCTTCTTGAAATAGCCACATTTATTTTTGTATCGATAATGTTATTTGTCGCATTGAGAAAAAAAGTCCGTTTTTCCTATATTTTATTTGCTGTTTTATGTTTTCTTATTCCTATTTCAACAGGTACGTTTTCCGGCCTGCCAAGATACGCCTTAGTTCTTTTTCCTATTTTTATCGCTCTTGCGTTAGTTAAAAACAGATTTATAAAAATTGCTTATTCGATAATAGGATTAAGTCTTCTTTTGATTCTCTTAGCGGTCTTCTCAAAAGGTTATTATGTCGCTTAACATTTACTCAACCTCTACAATTTCGGTTTCGTTTACTTTTCCAAATCCACATGCACCAGGATCTTGGACCTCAGTTCCATCTAAAGACGTTACGGAATTATTATGAAGTGCATGGTAATGAGAAGCTTCTGTTCTTTGGTTCATACACTCGGGACCGATTCCGATATGGAGATCTTTAAGCGGCAACTTTTTTCCGTTGAAAATAATAACTTGGATTTTTGAAGCTCTGGTTTGGGTTGTTTGCGCAGGCAGCACGTCATTCTTAGTTTGTATTGATCGATTATTATTGCTTATTAAAAACAACGATACACCGGCAATAATTATTGCTCCGAGAGTTATAATTCCAAATGGACCCTTGGCGACAGCGGCTATCCTTCCAACGCTTTCTATCTTCTCTATAGATGTTGTTTTATTACTTGAATCGGTATCTTTCATATGTTCAAGCTCAAGACTTATTCTTTTTACCTCGCTTGTAAGATTTCGCCAGGAATTAATCAAAAGGAGCAGTTTCTTTTTTCTCTTTTTTTCTTCTTCTGTGTTTTCGGGTAATTGTCCTGCTGTAAGAATTATAATATCTCCTTTTTGTAATTTTTGAATATCTGAAAGTATTTTGGACGTATTCTCAAGAAGAGTATCGAGCCTGGGGTTTAAGCCTTTTATAAGCGTACGAATAGACTCAAACTTCTCTTTAGAAGTAGTCTCACTTGTGAGCAACTTATACGCTGTTTCGATTCTTAATTTTGTATCCTTCAAATCCACGCCGCAATTATATCACAGTTCATTTTATATTCCACTGGATTTTTACACGAATTGCAGCCAATATCCTGTAAGTTTAAATAAAGAGGCACAACCTGCTATAATACAGACACGTTTTTGATGAGACTGAACTGATGTATACGCAAAATAAATCAATTATTGTTTTTATACTTTAGCGGGAGAAAATATGTTCGACAATACACATGAAACAGACGCAAGAATAATCATTGATCGACTTCTTCGAGAAGCAGATTGGAACATTGAGGACAAGACTCAGGTTTCTACCGAAGAAGCCGCCGCCGATGGCAGAGCAGATTATCTCTTAAAAGATCAGCATGGTCGTCCATTATCTATTATAGAAGCAAAAAAGTTTTCCATAGAGCCTAACTTAGCTCAGCAACAGGCAAAAGAATATGCAAAATCTATTTCAGCGCCATTTGTTTTTCTTTCCAATGGAGAAGTACATTATTTTTGGGATTATAAATACGATTCAGCACGGCCAATAGATTCTTTTTATTCAAGAGAGGACCTTGAGAGAAGAAATCAGCTGCATAAGATTTCTAAACCATTAAAAGAAATTCCGCTTCCGTCTAAATTTTTTCATTTTAATAATCAGCTAGAAATTAGACCTTATCAAGTTAAAGCAATAGAATCTGTGGATAAAGCTATAGAGAATGGGAAAAGAAGAATCTTGATAGAAATGGCCACAGGAACAGGTAAAACTTTGACCATGGCAATGATTATGAAACGTCTATTTGAAGCAGGAATAATTCAAAGAGTCCTTTTTTTGGTGGACAGAAAACAGCTGGCAGAACAAACAAAAGATGTTTTTGCAGAATATTTAAAAGATACACCGTCAAAGGTTTGGTATGGCGGCAAGCCAAAAGAATTAGGGCAAATAGTTATCGGTACGCTTCCAACAATTGCGTCTCAGCTTGAGCGTTTTGGTCCGGGACATTTTGATATGGTTGTTACCGACGAATGTCATAGGTCTATTTACAATGTTTATAGGAATTTACTAAATCATTTTGATGCTCTGCATATTGGCATGACAGCAACTCCCAATTTAGGATTCTATGAATATGTTAACGAAAAAGAGAAAAGATTAGTTAGGAATACTTACGAGTTTTACAAATGCTGGAATCATTCGACTAAAACAGGAGAACCTACTTTTGCATACGGAATAGTAGAGGGTATTAAAGACGGATATCTTGCTAGCTATAGTATCTACTTAGCCAAATCAAGAATTACAGCAGAAGGCGTTAGCTATGAAGGCGTAGATTATAAACCTTCCGAGCTTGAAAGAACGATTACCATAGAATCCAGAAACAAATTGATGGTTGAAGAATTTGCTGAAATGGAGAAGAAGAGAGGCGGAGATCACCTTAGGAAAACAATAGTTTTTGCAGTTACCAAAAATCATGCCGCCCAACTTAAAAAATTTTTTGATGAAATTTTTTCACAATACAGAGGAAATTATGCTCAAATTATTACCTCAGACAGTCCTAATCCAGGACAAATTCTAAAAGACTTTGAAAAGCAAGAATTTCCGGTATGCCTAATATCTGTTGGAATGCTAGATACGGGCATTGATTTACCAAATATAGAAAATTTGATAATGATGCGTCCTACAATTTCTGCGGTTTTATATCAACAAATGCGTGGGAGAGGTACGAGAAAAGATCCAAGAATTGGAAAAGAGTCTTTCCTTATATATGACTTTGTTGGAAATGCAGAGCGTTTTAATGACCCAATGTTAGAAAACGCAGTTCCTGGAGAAAAAGCTTTGCCAAAATACTTGACGGAAAAAATTGAAGAAGAGGAAGCCAAGAGAAAGAAAGAATTTTTAGTAGTTAAAGAACACGAGCTTTCAGACGAAATGCAGACAAGACAAATGATTTATATAGGGCTGGAAGGAATGGCAATTGATAAACAGAATTATAAAGATAGATTTAAAAAGACTATAGAAGAAATGCAAAATGATCCAATTGTTCAGAAAATATTAACAGACAAAGAATTGGAACAGGAAGAATTAGATAAATTATCTCATAGATTAAATAGGCCAGAGGATTACTTCAATGAAGATAATCTGAAAGACGCGTATGATCAGCCGGTCGGATCTTTAGCAGATTTTATAAGAGTTGTTCTAGGTAAATATGCTTTTCCGACAAAAAAAGAAAGAGTAAATAAAAACTTTGATTCTTGGCTTAGGCAAAAAGAATTTGGCGTAGATCAAATTATGCTTTTATCTCAGCTAAAAAATAGATTTGTTGCCGGTGATATAGAAATAACTGCAGAGGATTTCACAAAACCTCCTCTTCGTGAACAAGGAGGAATACAAAAAGCAGTATCCTTATTTGGAGAGCAAGGCTTGAGACAAACCTTAGAAGAACTTAATCAAACAGTTTTACAATGACAAAACAAGAATTATTAAACATAGTTGATAAATTAGCTGATAAGTTTTATGGGGCTGGTGTTACAAATCCCATCACTTATATCGAACAAATAAGTCTTTTGTTTTTCCTTAAAATGTTGGAAGAAGAAGACGATGCCAAATCTCAAGCAGCGAAAATTTCAAATAAAAAATACGTTTCTCTTTTTTCAAATGAAAAGGAAAAATATAGATGGTCATCATGGACAGTAAACCCCAATAACGAAGGGATGTTTAAATTTGTACGAGATTCGGTGATTCCTTTCATGGCAGACCTTAATAACCATGACGATATTAAAAAATTCTTTAGGGATGTTAGATATTCAATGCCTGATGCGCTCGTTTTGAGAGAAGTTGTTGATATTATTTCCAAAATTAATTTTTATCAGATTGATGCCGATATTAAAGGAGATGCTTATGAACATTTAATAAGTAAATTAGCAGTTGCAAAAAGAATGGGAGCATTTAGAACACCTCGACATATCATAAGAACTATCGTTCAAATGGTTGATCCCAAACTTGGGCAAACAATTCTTGATCCAGCCTGTGGAACAGCTGGATTTTTGTTAGCAGCATATGAACATATTAAAGCTAATAATTCCGAAAAGCTAGAGGAAATTACCGCAGAAAATGGATCAAAATTCAAAAAAGGACATGGAGATAATTTGTCAGAAAAAGATTGGGAAAAACTACAAAAAAAGACTTTTTGGGGATTTGACGTATCGCCCGATATTACAAAAATTGCACTCATGAATATGTTTTTACATGGATTAGATGCCGCTAATGTTTACAGGAGAGATTCATTAGCAGGCGTATCTGATCAATTTGAAATATTGAGTTTTGATGTAATTTTAGCAAATCCTCCTTTTGCTGCAGACGTAGCTTTAGAGCGAATTCGTCCAATATTACCTATAAAGTCTAAAGATTCTACAATTCTATTTTTAGGTTTAATGGTAGATTGTTTAAAACCAGGTGGAATTTGCGGAGTTATTGTGAACGAAGGCGCGCTTTTTGGACGGAATAAAGCGGCAATGGCAATCAGAGAATATATTTTAGACAAAACAGAGTTACAAGCAGTTGTATCTCTGCCCCAAGGAGTTTTTAATCCTTATGCCGGAGTAAAAACCAGCTTTTTAATATTTAAAAAGCCTTCTTCTGTCATTCTGAGCGATAGCAAAGAATCTCATACCAAAAAAGTTTGGTTTTATGAGGTAGAAAATGATGGATATGGCAAAGGAACTCAACGAAAACCCCAACCGGATAAGAACGACTTGCCGGATTTATTAGAAAAATGGAAAACAAAAAGAGATTCAGAAAAGAGTTGGACGGTTGATAGAAAGCAAATTGAAGAAAACGACTTCATTCTTTCCGCCAGCGCCTACAAACCAGCAGGAATTGGATTAGAGGTAAGCCACCGAGACCCAAAGGACATTTTAAAAGAAATTGATACTTTGGATTCTGATTTACAAAAACAAAAGGCGATAATAAAAAGATTGATTAAGAATTAGATTTAACAATTTCCTCTTTTTGCAATCTTCTTAATACAACAGCATCAGTTTAATAAGTTGGTTTATTTTTTCCTTATTTAACTTTCCCCCTCTGGCAGTTCTATAAAAGGCAGGTAGAATAGAAAGGATATGCGGACTTTTAAGCAGGTCTTCAGGGACTTTTCCTTTCGCTGCATGAGCAAGGTCAAAGAATGTTGTCCACTCCTCGCTGTCACGCGGTATTTTTAAAGCGGTCGCGTATCCCGCAAGTTTTTCCGTATCAACGCTGGGCGAAAGGATATTTCTTTCCATACGGCTGATATTGCCGGGATCGTAACTATACCTCTCACAAAATGAACGTAGGGTAAATCCCAAATCAATTCTTTTTTGTCTGAAAAATTCTCCAAATGTTAATATCAATGCCTCTTGTTTTTTCTTCATATCTGTTGTAAGATTACTACAACACCCGTATAATGTCAATAGACATTCTAATCGAATAAGAAAATGAAAAATATAAATTAAATGACTAGATCAAAAAAAATAAATAATCAGTGGATATTCATAGATGAATCTGGAAAACCCGAGGTTTATTCATCGCATGGTGAAAACTTAGTTAATAAAAAAAAAGCGTCGCGATTTTTGATTTTAGCTGCCGTTAGATCAGAAAATCAATTGGAGATTCAACAGCAAGTAACAGAGTTTCGCCTATCTTTACTTAAAGACACTGATCTTTCAAAAATTTTCTCCTCAGCTTATGCGCTTGATGCTTTCCATGCACAAACTGATTATCCAGAAGTTAAAAAAAAGTTTTATGAATATATTTTAAATTTACCAATAAAAGTAGACGTTTTAGTCATTGAAAAATTGCTTTGTTATGATTCTTTAAAACAAAATCCGGGAAAGATGTATGGAGTTATGTCGGGTCAGTTGATTAAAAATCTCTGTCACCAATTTGAAAATACGGAGATAATCTTTAGCCGAAAAGATAGTAAATTAAAATTGAGACAGGAACTAGAAACAGAAGTTGAAAGAGTGCGTTTAGATTATTTAAAGATTCATCCAAACCTAAAACCTAACTTAAAGTTAAGTTATTTTCATAATCCGCACTATAGTCATGGAGGACTGCAAGTTGCAGACTATATTTCCTATGCGGTATTTCAAGTTTATGAAAGAAGAAATGTTAAATGGTATCAAATTGTAAAAGAAAAAGTTGGGAAAATTCAGGATATTTGTAATAAAAAATACTTCACTCGGAGCAACCCGCTTAAACTATCCACTTAAGGAAGTGCGAACTTCGCACGTTTCATTAAGCGAATTGCTCTAAATGAAGTATGAATATAGTTTATCAGTATTAACAAGCGATTGTCAAGTGATTGTTGCATGAATATTAAAAATAATTAAATGAAAACTAATTGGCAGGTGAAAAAATCAGAGTTAATAAGATTGATCGTCGAGCTTTTTGTTTTAATATTGCTTCTACTAATACTTATAGAAATATTATTTCCAGATGCAATATCAGGTATCAATTTAGTAGTTTTGACTGCAACCCTCATTGTGCTTGTGTGGTATGCCTACGATACCCATAGAATTGCTGACCAAACAATCGAGGCAAATTTACGACCAGTTATCTTGCGCAGTGGATATATTCATAGCTGGAAGGATATTAAATTTGAATATAGAGATAATAAAATTGAAAATGGTAAACCGATACAATTTACTATTTTAAAAAACATCGCAAAAGATATACAGGGATATATTATTATAGATGGTTATAAATATAGATTACTTTTTGGAAATGAAATATCCAAGGTTAGCGAGGAAGGTTCTTGGTTAAGTCAAACTTGGGGTTGGATGAAGCCTGAAACGTCGATATATGCAGCTTTTTTAGATAAGAATAAAGAAAAAGCCAAAGAAAAGAATAAAATTTACATAGAATATAAAGATATAGAAGATAATACATACTTTACTATTGAGGATGAGAATTTTTGTCAAAAATCTTTTAAAACATGAGCATAAATTGGCCGGTGAAAAAATTAGGAGAAGTTTTACTACTTATACAAAATGGTATTAATCCTAAACAAGGTGAGATTGGAAATTATCCGATAAGTAGAATTGAAACACTTCAGAATAATTCTTTTGATTCAAAAAGAGTAAAATACGCAGATTTAAATAAAGACGAGTTTGAAAAATATAAATATGAAATTGGAGACATTGCCTTTAGTCATATTAATAGTTATGAAAAATTAGGGAAAGTTGCTTTATATAATGGGGAAATTAAAAACCTAGTTCATGGTGTAAATTTACTCAGATTAAAAACAATTAAAAATATATGTCTTCCGGATTATCTGTTTGCTTTTATGCAAGCACCAAGTCTTAGAGCTCAATTAGGCCCATATATAAATATGGCAGTTAATCAAGCAAGTATCAATCAGACGAGCTTAAAAAAAACTTTGATACCGATACCTCCGATTAATATTCAGAAAAAAATTGTGGAGAGGTTGGATGCGATAAGAAAAGCCCAAGAGCTTTGTGATCAACAAATCCAAAAAACCGAAGAACTTTTCGAGTCTTTAGTTTTTAAAGAATTAGAGGATTTAGAAATAGAATCTCAGTCGTTGAGTAAAGTTTGTAGTTTTCAGTATGGCTATACACAGTCAGCTCAAAATGTAGGACAATATAGATTTATAAGAATTACAGATATTAATGAGTATGGTGAAATCAGAGAAGATGACGAAAAATTTATCTCGGACGATATTGAATTGTTAAAACCATACATTTTAAATAAAGGTGACCTTTTGTTAGCGAGAACAGGTGCGACCTATGGAAAGATCCTTCATTTTAGTCTTGATCAACCATCGGTGTTTGCTTCATTCTTAATTAGAATTATTCCTGATAAGTCAAAGGTATTGCCGGGATATATTTGGTTGTTTTCTAGGTCTAGAAACTATTGGAATCAAGCAAAAAGATTAGTCTCTGGTACCGGCCAGCCCCAATTTAATGCTAATAAGATTAAGGAAATAAAAATAAAGATTCCTAATCTAGGGGCACAGCAAGAGATTGTTGGAAAGCTGGAGGCTGTGCAGGATTACAAAAAACTTTTGCAAAAGCAAAAATTACTCCTCAAAGAACTCTTCGATTCTGTTTTGGACAAATCTATGAAAGGAGAGATGGATAATTAATGTCGAAATATTATAATCCAAACAGAACAAAGAATCTTTACGATAAAAATTCCAAAGAAACGTTTAGGTTAAGTAGGAGCAAGATTGATCTTTTTATTTCCTGTCCCCGTTGTTTTTACCTTGACAGAAAGTTAGGAGTTGCACAACCCCCCGGATATCCATTTTCTTTAAACTCTGCAGTGGATAAGCTTCTTAAAAAAGAATTTGATATACATAGAGTAAAAGGCACGAAACATCCGCTTATGAAGCATTACGGAGTAGACGCTATTCCATTTTCCCATGAAAAGCTAAATGAATGGAGAGATGCTCTGCGCGGAGGAATTACTTTTCCGATAGATAGTTCCAATGTTGTTATCACCGGAGGAATTGATGATGTTTGGAAAAATCCAAAAGAAGAGCTTCATATAGTTGATTACAAAGCTACGTCAAAAGAGGAGGAAGTAACCATTGATGCCGAGTGGCAAAGTGGATATAAAAGGCAAATGGAAATTTACCAGTGGTTATTTAGAAAAAACGGGTTTAATGTTTCTAATACCGGCTATTTTGTTTATTGCAACGGTATTACAGATAAAGAAGCGTTTGACGCAAAGCTCGAATTTGACATAGGAATAATTTCCTATACGGGAGACGACAAATGGGTAGAGGATACGATTTTTAACACGATTGAGTGTTTGAAATTAGATATGCTGCCTGAGTCAGGTGAGGATTGCGATTTTTGCAAATATAGGAAAGCGGTACTAGCCTTTGAAAAATAAACTACTTCTTATCGCAACAAATCACACACAACATCCTCCATGCCTAAATTCCCACATGTCACGCTCTACACTCCAAACACCAATTACTACATCCCATACTGTCAAGACACCCTTAAATACTTGAGAATGTTGGTATATCTGTGTTATATTAAATATTGTATGAAGTCTACAAGGCAAATGGAGAGACATCTTAAAGGCATGGCGAATCATTATAGAATCGCTATCTTACTCTTAATTTCCGAAAATAAGAAGATTACGCTTGAGTCGATTGTCGAAAGACTTAAAGCAAACGAAAAAACAATAGGCGAACATACTCGAAGACTGGTTACGGCAGGTCTTATAAACAAAGACTATAGAGGTAAATTTGTTGAGCATACATTATCACCTTACGGAAAAGTATTCGTTGAGTTCCTCAAGAAGTTTCAAAGTATTCAATAAACACCCTTACAAACTTGAGAATTTAAGTATATGGTAAATGCGGGAAGCTAGCCTATAAACGTAGAGCTGCTTAACTTCTATCCCGAATAGCAAAGCAACCCGGATTTAGGAAGATCGTTTTACCCGGTCTTTCCAAGTCTGGGTCCAAGTCTCTAATAATTTTTTAGTAGGTTTAAATTCGGATCTTGATTTTCTTTCATCGAAAACTATGGCATGTGAACATAAGCCATTAACTGCATGCTCAATAGTTCTTGCCCTGTTTCGTTCTTCCGTAGTAAGATAAGACTTTACTACAAACATACGATTAAATTCTTCTAAATAAAATAAATACTGATAATCCATAGCATTTTGATTTATTCTAACTATTTCTTCCTGCCGTGTTCGTGAAAAACCAGCCTCGATTGTTACAAGAGAATTAGGATTTAGAAATTTAGTGTTATCGTAAATCTCCGTTTTAATTAGTCTTGTGACTAAATATGATTCAAAAAGGGAGGCATCTTTCTTGCTGGTAATATTAAGTCTTCCGAGTAGATTATGTTTTCTTATAACATCTTGAGTCTTTTTCTCCCACGGCTGAAGCTCCTTAACAGCTTCAGCATATTTGCCTGCTAAACCTTGCTCCACCATAACTTTTGTACCGCCAAGGGGATTCGAACCCCTGATTCTCTGGCTGAAAACCAGATGTCCTAGGCCACTAGACGATGGCGGCATAAAACGCCTTACCTATTTTAGGCATTATACTCTAAAACACTATGCTTGATCAAGATTACTTGAGTTTTTTCTTAATACCCTCAAGAATGTTAGCAGCCGTGTCTTTACCGCCCAATCCAAATGCCAGTCCTCCTGCAAGAGCAATCATGGCAACAAAGCCTATGAACAGTATTCTTATTAGATCTGTTGCAACTCCCAATTGATTAAGAACTGCCAATGCAACGAATACAATAATTGCCCAGTGCGCTATAGACGCAATAGTGTTTGCAGTATCTTCCGACAAACCCTTTGCTGACGCTTGTATAACATTGTGCGCAATTCGCGCAACAACAAATCCAACCAATGCAATTATTGCCGCAACAAAGACATTTGGTACGTAAAGCAGAAATTGATTTATTAAAATGCTTACTCTTGGTAATCCCCAAATATCTGCTGCCGGAACTAAAAAGGCAACAATTATAAACCATCTTACTGTTTGGGATAATATATTTGTCCATGTAAGATCGTCTTTTGCTTCGGGTACTCCGTATCGTTTAAGAAGCATCTCGACCTTTAGTGTTTTTAAGATTTGCAAAACAACATCTTTAACAATAGAAGCTATGATGATTCCGACTAAAATTATTGTCAAACCGATAACAAATTTGGGAACAAAGCTAACAATAAGTATCAAAGCATTGTTTAAAGAAGTGAGAAGCGTATTTCCAACATCACTACTCATATTAATCTTCACCTCCTCCCTGCCCGCCATTGAAGCGCTCCGTGAGCCGTCTACGAATAGTAGTGAAAAGGCGAACGGTAAGCTTAGGCGAGTACTTTTATATTTTGAACCATACATAGTTTATGTTTTTTTTACTTATCTTGTCAAGCGAATAGATTAGCTGGTATAATAACCTTAGGTTTTGTCCCAGATGGGTCCGGTAGCTCAGCCCCGATTTAATCGGGGTCAGTGGTAGAGCAGGAGAATAAATGTTCTGGTTATATATTTTGAAGAACGAGGATACAAATAGGTATTATATCGGCTCTACGAGCGATTTGAAAAGACGCTTAAAGCAGCATGCTTTAGGGAAAACTAGAACGACTAGAGTTTTGAAAACAAATAAGCTAGTATATACAGAAGAATTTCATAGTTTGTTTGAAGCTAGACAGAGAGAAAGTAAACTTAAATCATATAAAAGTAGAAAATATATTGATTGGTTGGTCAATAATAAGGTCCGGTAGCTCAGTGGTAGAGCAGGAGCCTTTTAAGCTCTTGGTCCAGGGTTCGAATCCCTGCCGGATCACCAAAAAAAATTACGAGTGGATTTATAGCTGCTGAAGGTCTGCGTCTATGTCTTTGAGGTCGTCATCTACGTTTCCTACGTCTATATTATTTAGTTCTTCCTCGTCTGCGTTTTTTACAACCGTAGGAGCTGCAGGGCTAATTGTATTTTCTATCTGTACGGAGGAAGAATCTTGAGGTTTGTTACTGAAAAACGAAAGATAAATATAAACAGAAAGAATTACAATGAGAGAAAATGCTATCAGAATCAAAAGCGTTGTCATTAGATGGCTTTTCTTAGCAGGCGCAGCTTGCTGAGGAGGCATTTGGGGTGAAGGCTGTTGACCAATAGGCGGTACCGGCGTTTGTGTTAGCACCGGCGGGGTTGGAACCTGAGTTTGATCTGCTTGAATTGGCTGATTTGTCGGTAAATTGTTATCCATAGTATTTTATTGAGCGCTCCCTGTTGCGGAAGGCCCACCCTTTCTATCTTTCGCGAGTTCCTTTACAGCATTCATGACAGCTTGTTTTGCGTCCACAATTGCCTTACGAGCGTCACGCAAATCCAATCTTAACTCACTTGCAGATGAGCCTACATTTGTTTTTAAGGCAAACTCGCTTGCGATTTGGATTACATACACCATTGCCGATTGGCTTGCGACTATGGCGGTTGCATTATTGATAGCAAGTTGGGCGGATGCTGTTGCGGCATTAAACGACGGCGTATTGGCCTTACCGATAATTCTATTTAAGATTGCTTGGAGTTTTTCCAAAACGGAAGTGAACCTGGCTACGGCATTTCTATTTACAGTTGCCAGTTTGGTGTCCAATTTTTCAACTATCAGTTTTTTCTTCTGATCGCGAATTGTTTGCAAGCGCAATTTAAATTCGTCCTTTTTTGCCTGAATAGCCTCGCGGGTTTCTTGTTTTCTTTCTCTAATTTGATCTTTTTTTAGCATCATTAAATCAGCTGATTCGGTACCGGTTGTAGCGGTTAGAGCATTTGCCTGAAGAGGAAACACCAGGAAGAAAAGTATAGAACAAAGAAGAAGTTTTAATCTCATATAATCATCATATTAGAAACATTTAACATTTGTCAAGTGGTTCTGCATATTGTAAAATACAATACTATGATTCCAGTAACATCTCTTAGGCCGGGGGTAACATTTGAAGAACACGGAGATATTTTTGAAGTGCTAACGTACAACAATATGCATCTTCGAAAAACAAGCTCTGTGGTTCAGGTAAAAGTCAGAAGTTTGAGAAAAGGCTCAACAACTGAGAAAACTTTTGCCAGCAATGGCGAAGTAAATCCTGTAAGGATCGAGAAAAAGGAGCTTCAATATCTTTACAAAGACAGGGATTCCAGCTTTTTTATGAATCCCCAAACTTTTGATCAAATAATTATTCCTTCCAAGAATCTGAGAGAAAGCAAGTATCTAAAAGAGGGGGAAATCGTAACTATTTGTTTTAATAAAGAAGAAGCGCTAAGCATGATTCTTCCTCCAAAAATAAAATTGAAAGTAGCCGACACAAATCCGGGTGTCAAAGGAAATTCGGCAACCAATGTTTACAAAGACGCAACGCTGGAAAACGGACTAACAACCAAAGTTCCATTGTTTATCAACATCGGAGACGAAATTATCGTTGACACAAGAGATGGCTCCTACTCCAACAGAGCATAAACTTGCGCTTTCTGAAAATAGAATTCGAAACTCGAATATCGAAACTCTTTAACTTGAGAAATTAGTTGTTAGAAATTGGAAAATGGTAATGGAAATTGGAAGATTGAAATTTGCATATGCCATTGTCTAATATCTATTTTCTATAACCATTTTCTATTATCGATTAACTATTTTCGACTGTTTAAATTTCGCGTTTTGGTATTCGGATTTAAATCCTGTATAATAATAGATCGCTTTATGGATTCGATAATAATCAAAGGTGCTAGAGAACATAATTTAAAGAATATTGATCTGGAAATTCCCAAAAATAAGCTTGTTGTTTTTACAGGTTTGTCCGGAAGCGGGAAGTCTTCATTGGCTTTTGACACTATTTACGCTGAAGGGCAAAGACGTTATGTAGAAAGTCTTTCTTCGTATGCCAGGCAATTTTTGGGTGTAATGAAAAAACCGGATGTTGACCTAATAGAGGGACTTTCTCCTGCAATATCGATAGATCAAAAATCAACTTCCCGTAATCCCAGAAGCACGGTGGGAACAGTAACCGAAATTTATGATTATTTAAGGCTTTTGTATGCCCGTATCGGACATCCTCATTGTCCGAATTGTGGCAGGGAAATTTCACATCAGTCTCCGGAGCAAATCACAAATGCTATTTATGATCTTTTAAATAGGGATAAGGCAGGCTCAAGACTTAAAATACTGATATTATCCCCTATTGTCAAAGACAGAAAAGGAGAATATACAGAGTTATTTTCGGATCTGAAAAAAAGGGGTTACAAAAAAGTAAGGATCGACGGTTCGATCTTTTCTTTGAATGAAGAGTTTTCTTTGATTAAAACAAACAAACACACGATAGAACTGGTGGTAGATGAGGTTGTGTTATCCAAAGATACCGATAGGAAAAGGATAGCAAGCGATGTTGAACAGGGACTAAAGTTTGGAAAACAGGAAATAATAGTTTCAACCATAAAAGATCCGGGGTTTTCAATTCCGGAAAAACCAAAAAAGATGCAAGATGAGCTATTTTCGGAAAAATTTGCTTGTCCGTACTGCAATATTTCAATACAGGAAGTAGAGCCACGAATATTTTCTTTTAACACGCCTCATGGAGCATGTTCTGCATGTAACGGCTTGGGAACTATTTTAAATGTAGATAAAGATCTGGTATTTAATAACAATCTTTCAATAAACGAAGGAGGGGTGTTGCCTTTCGGAAACCAATTAGAAAACGATACATGGTTTTCCAGAACTTTTAGAACGTTTTGTCAGGAAAACAATATTCCCCAAACAAAAAGCCTTTCGGATTTAAGTAAAGAAAAGAAAGAATTACTCCTAAAAGGAACGGGGGATAAAGAATACGAAGTTTTAGGACAAAATAGATGGGGGGCTGATACTCAAATTCGCGAGCCTTTCCGCGGAATTCTTTGGGAATTGAGACAAAAATATCAATCTACTGAATCCGTGTTTTTGAAAGCGCGGATAGAGCGATATATGAGATATGAGACGTGCGGAACATGCAATGGGGCTCGATTAAAAAAAGAAGCCACCTCGGTTACTATTAATAAAAGGTCTATTGTTCATGTCTCCGATATGTCGGTTATTGATGCATATGACTTTATTAATAAGCTTCAAGATACTTTGTCTTCAAAAGAGAAAGAAATCTCAAATATTATTATTAAAGAGATCAAACAAAGACTTACTTTTCTAATAGATGTAGGACTTGATTATTTGACACTTTCAAGAGGAGCGGAAACACTAGCCGGCGGGGAAGCGCAACGAATCCGGCTTGCATCCCAAATAGGAAGCGGATTAACAGGAGTGTTATATGTTTTGGATGAGCCGTCAATTGGTCTTCATCAAAAAGATAATAAAAAACTTATTGAAACGCTTAAAAAGCTCAAAGATCTTGGCAATACTGTTTTGGTGGTTGAACACGACAGAGAAACTATGGAAAATTCTGATTATATGTACGATTTTGGCCCCGGGGCAGGACAGCAGGGAGGAAATATTGTAGCAAAAGGAACATATACCGAAATAAAAAAAGATCCCAACTCAGTTACAGGGCCATACTTGTCCGGAAAAAAACAGATAAAAACTGCAAAACCCGAAACACTCCTGTCTGAAGGTTCATATGCAAGAAAAAACCTGCATATCATAGGCGCGAAGGAACATAATTTGAAAAACATTAACGTATCGATCCCTCTTAACAAATTTATAGTAGTAACCGGTGTGTCGGGAAGCGGCAAGTCAACACTGATAAACGATGTTTTGTATCATGCGTTAATGCAAATTAAAAATCCGTTTCATCGGCAAAAACCGGGAGAACACCTGCGGATTGACGGGTATCAGAATATCAGGCATATTTTCATGATAGATCAATCTCCTATTGGCAGAACACCAAGGAGCAATCCGGTTACTTACACAGGAGCATTTACTTACATACGGGACCTTTTTGCCAAAACCCGAGAAGCGCGAATCAGGGGATATGGACCGGGCAGGTTTTCTTTCAATGTTAAAGGCGGACGATGTGAATCCTGCGAAGGAGAAGGACAGATAAAAATAGAAATGCAATTTTTACCGGATGTTTATATAACGTGCGAAGAATGCAATGGTTTGCAATACAACAGAGAGGCTCTTGAAATTCAATTTAACGGTAAAAGCATTGCGGATATTCTTGCTATGAGCGTATCCGAAGCGTTGGAATTTTTTTCATTTGTACCCACGTTGTATCATAAACTTAAAATACTAAACGATGTTGGACTTTCTTATATAAAATTAGGGCAGCCTGCGCCAACGCTTTCGGGTGGAGAAGCGCAAAGAGTTAAATTATCTCATGAGCTTTCAAAAAGGGGACAGGATTCGTTGTATCTTCTGGATGAGCCAACAACCGGTCTTCATTTTGCGGATCTGGAAAAATTACTTTTGGTTTTAAGGCGGCTTGTTGATGTTGGAAATACGGTTATTGTGATAGAGCACAATCTCGATGTTATTAAGAACGCGGATTATATCATAGATCTGGGGCCCGACGGGGGAGAAAAGGGCGGGGAAGTAGTCGCAACCGGAAGTCCTTCCGAAATCGCTGCCAACACCAAATCCTACACAGGCCAATTTTTGAAGAAAGTTTTATAATTAGATTTTAGGCGACTCTTGGAAGACGGGAGATTGTGTCGACTTATTACGGCTATGGCAAGATTAAGTCGATGGTTCTAGGAACGCGTTTGAAAATTTCGCACAATCTGTCATTGCGAACCCCGCTAAGCGGGGTTCGGCAATCTCAAAACAAAGGGATTGCTTCGTCGTTTCGCTCCTCGCAATGACACAAAAACGAACTTTCAAAATGCTCTCTAAAACTTAGGACTTTGTGGTAAGATGATTAGGAGGTGAAGAAGACTATATTTAAAGTTTTTGTAATAGTTTTTTTACTTATTCTCTTAGCTCCTAAAGCTGTTTTCGCCGCGTCTAATGAATCTATTCCCTCCAGTTTTTCCACAGACTACGATGTAACATATACGATTAAAGAGAGTGGGTTAACTCGTGTAAATTTTGACGTTAGCCTTACAAACAAAACAACCGAATATTACGCCTCGTCCTACAGCATAAAGGTGGGTTTTGAAAATATCGAAAATGCAAAAGCCTCGGATCCTGGCGGACAAATAGTACCTTATATTACAAAAAGTGACAACGGACAGGAGATCGAACTTACGTTTAATTCCCGTGTTGTCGGGATAAACAATAGGCTAAACTTTAACTTATCCTTTGATACCAAAGAAGTTGCAAAAAAGGTCGGAAGACTATGGGAAGTAAATATTCCGGGCCTGGCAGAACAAGGTAATTTTCAAACGTTTAATGTCCATGTGAGAGTGCCAGACTCCTTTGGCAAGCCTTCTTATATCAAGCCGGACGTAATACCAACAAGTCGAAATAATTTAGATTTTACAAAAGAAAACTTAGGAAAGTCAGGCATATATATTGGATTCGGAGACTATCAAATTTATAAATTTAATCTAGTTTATCATGTTCAAAACCCCAACCTTTTTAAGGTTAAGACGGAGATCGCTATACCGCCAACTACCAATTATCAGGACATAGAAATAAAGAATATAAAGCCTGCGCCATTAAATGTACGAATCGATAATGATGGCAATTGGCTGGCAGAATATTTGCTTAATGCCTCCCAAAAAATAAATGTGGTTGTCGAGGGTAACGCAAAGTTGTTTCTCAACCCGAAGAAAGAGGTAATTGAAAAAGAAAAACTGAAAGAATATCTGAAAGAACAACCATACTGGGAAACTTCTAATATTGATATTAAAAAATTAGCCCAAGAGCTTAAAACTCCGTACGCGATTTATGAATATTTAGTAAAAAATTTAACGTATGATTTATCGCGCGTTACCGCGCAAAAAGACAGACTGGGAGGAGCGAATGTTTTGAAAAATCCAAAGTCGGCGGTTTGTCTTGAATTTACAGATCTTTTTATTGCGTTATCCCGCGCTGCCGGAATACCTGCAAGAGAAATAGACGGATTTGCGTACACGGAAGATGATGCGGATCGTCCGTTATCTCTGGTAAAAGATATTTTACATGCATGGCCCGAGTATTACGACTACGAAAGGGAAGCATGGATAATGATTGATCCCACATGGGGCAACACAACAAGAGGATTGGACTACTTTCATACGTTTGACTTTGATCATTTTGCTTTTGTCATAAAGGGAGAAAGCAGCGAATATCCGATTGCGGCAGGAGGGTACAAAATAGAAGGGGATGCGATAGAGAAAGATGTTATAGTTGGCTTTAGCAATGCTTTTGGCAACGCTCCCGCAAAATTTAATATTATTGAAGACTTCCCCGGTTCAAATTTCTCAGGATTCCCAATTAAAGGAAGAGTGACTGTAAGGAACACCGGAGGACAAATTTCCGAGCTTCAAACCGCCACAATCTATTCAAAAATTATTAATCCCAATTTCCAAGAGATCTCGATAAATAAAATTCCTCCTTTAGGTTTTCTGACAGTTGATGTTAGTTTTGACAAGACTCCAATTTTGACAAATACGGAAGATACGATTACAATTACCCTCAACGGACAATCTATTTCCAAAAAAATAAAGATTGTTCCAATTTTCTTACATAAATTAAGCATAATTTTAGGAGGTGTTATAGTTGTTATTGTCACGATCATTTTATCGATTATTGCCGTCAAAACCCGGCGTTTACCTTTTTTTAGACAAAAAGAGCAGAATATTGTACGTTGGGAAAGCGAAAAATCTCAAAAATCGGGTTAGTTCTTATTTTCAGAATAGCAAAAATCTTCTCGAAAAAACACGGATTTTGGTTTCTCAAATAGAAAAGATTAAAAGTGTTATAGCAGAATCCGAAATACAAGCATTGCTTTTGGAAGCTAATTACATTAAGCTTTATAAGCCCAAATATAATGCTAAGTTAACCGATGACAAAGCATATCCTCTTATTCGTATTACAGCAAAAGATAAATATCCAAAAGTTTTAATCGCAAGAAGGAGTGAGGACATAAAATCAATATACTTCGGTCCGTTTCCAAACTCTTCGGCTTTGCGTTTGGTGCTAAAAACTATTCGGAGAATTTTTCCGTTTCAGTCTGTTGCTCATCACCCAAACAAAATATGTTTGTACAATCATTTGGGTATTTGTCCATGCCCGGAAGTAACAAATGATAGGTATTATAATAAAAATATTAATCATATAATTACTTTTTTAAAGGGAAACACGAAGAAAGTTTTGAAGAACCTTGAGAAAGAAAGGGATGTTTTAAGTAAACTCGAGGAGTTTGAACAAGCAAGGGATCTGCAGAGAAAAATTGATGCGATAAATTACGTTACAAGTCCTGCGTACGAAAAATTTGATTTTAAAATAAATCCAAACCTTGAGGAAGATTTAAGATATAAAGAACTTCTGGAACTTAAAACATATTTGTTATCACATAATGTTTCGGTTGAAAAACTTGAGAGAATAGAATGTTATGATATTTCGAATATTTCAGGCTATAGTGCAACAGGATCTATGGTAGTTTTTGCAAACGGAGTAAAGGATTCGTCCTGGTATCGGAAGTTCAAAATCAGAACTGTTGACAAAGTGCCAAATGATTTCGCGATGATGCAGGAAGTTCTTGAAAGGCGGCTGAGACACGGTGAATGGCCTTATCCGGATTTAATCGTTGTTGATGGAGGAAAAGGTCAAGTGTCTGCAGCCTTAAATGCACTCAATGCTCACAATTCAACAATGAAACAATTCAACAATGAAACAATAAATATTCCTGTGATTGGGCTTGCGAAAAGGGAGGAAACTATAATTACATCTGATTTTAAAGAAATAAAGCTTCCAGAAGATTCGGAAGCTTTGAAACTTATAATGCGAATCCGCGACGAAGCCCACAGATTTGCAGTTACTTATCATCGCAGACTAAGATCCAAACGCTTTTTAACCGGCATTTGAGCAGTTTCCTCATTTACCAATTACAATCATCCTTCTTATAATAATTTCATCTTTAGATTTTAAGAAATCGTTCGGGAAGTCAAACCAGACTCTCTTAAATGTGTCTAAGTCCATTTTTCTAACACGCACAAACTGAGGATCGGCAAGAGCAATATTTTTCTCGTCAATATCGACAACTACGGAATAATGTCCGTCCTCACAGCAAAACCAATCAACTATTACCGGAATCTTCTTCTCCAAAACATACTCTTTTAGATCTGAGACGTCTGAAAAGTCTTTCATAAAACCCTTTAAGCCTAACTCTTTTACAGCCTTGAGTAATCCTTCCGCGCCGACACCTTTTTCCTTTGTTGCACCTGATAATTTTGCTAATTCATTTTCGCTTTTACCAATTCCGTAAAAAGACAAAACCATCCGCAGAGATGCGGGTCCGCAAAACCCTGTACTTTGTTTGAACGATTTAACTTTAAGCATATATACTTTATACACTATTTTCTCGTTACATTATATTGGTAAGGGAAGAACAGGAAAGAAGCAGGAGGGTCGGATTGGATAAATTTTTGAAAATCCGCGTATATAATTTTGCGTTTTTCTATATCTATTTCTTTTCTGCCGTCTTCCAGTAACTTATCAACTCTTAAATTCGCGTAATGCGTTATATTGCTTGACTGATCCGAATGCCAAAGTGTATATTGGTCCGGATCAACAGGCAAATTAAATTCTCCCAAGAATATTTGGAAACGGGATGGAATTTTGTCGACAATCTTTAATTCAACGTCTATGTCTAATTTTTTCCAAATATCCACAATATCTTCCGCAGCAGCTTTGTATTTGTCCAGATATTCTATTGTTAATGTAATTTTTTCATCCGACTTATTTTCTTCTTTAGATTTGTCAAGAAGTTCTTTTGCGTGAGCAAGATCTTGTTTATGCAATCCCGATATTTGTTGATTTGCAAACGAAAATGGGGTGTAAGGCCCGAAATTTCTTAAGCCAAACTTAAATTCATCCGGAATAGTATATGACAATGCTTCTCTTAGGGTTTTTGAAGAAACTAATTTGTCTTGAGTATTATAAAACAATGTAACAAGCCGCAGGTAATTAACAACTCTTTCTACTTTTGCGTTTTTAAACGTATCAAATGTTGTATTTTTAAATCTTGTATCGGGAAGGTCAACTATTTTAGATACTTCACCCAAAGAATATGCGATTTTCAAAGCTTCAATTGTGGGGTAAAATTGATAAATTGTTTTGTGTCCGTTTTTCGAAACCAAGAATAAAGATTGTACAAAATCACCGTTCAACTTTATATCTTTTAATTTAGTTTCCGATATGCCAATTAATCCTTTTTTGAAGACTGGTTTTGAAACCGTCACTAGGAATGGAGAATATCTGTCTTTTAACATATAAACGATTGTGTATTTGTTCGGCCGAGTAACCGATACGTCAGTAAAGTTATATTGAATATGATCGGAAGTTAGATTGGTGCCATCGGTAAAATATAAATTTTTTTTCAGGTAAAACACATAAGCTTTGCCGTCGTTTCCTACTTTCCACCTTTCCGCAATTCCGGGTTTAATAGTGCCGTCTTTTTCTACTACCGTTAACCCTAAAGACAGCTTGTTTAAGATATCGGGTTGTAGATTTTCCAACTCATAAGCACCTACCATCCCTATTGATTCTTGTTTTTGGACTTGTAAATTTTCTAATGTTGTTCCAAAAAAGAAACGAAGAATAAAAAAAACCGCCAAGCCAATCGCAAAATAAACCAATATATGTTTGCCCCATTTCTTAATGTATGCCTTAATGAGCCACGTTATAAGCCTGTGCCTGAATTTAACCATAAGCTTATTGGG
>Ga0155902_129_pt3 | contig 24926 bp, 29 predicted proteins | sample RifCSPlowO2_01_FD_107556 | JGI IMG/M metagenome (GOLD analysis project Ga0155902, IMG submission 107556) | Candidatus Levybacteria bacterium RIFCSPLOWO2_01_FULL_37_26 | reverse complement strand
ACAATTGTTGATATTTGGAACATGATTACATTCAAGCTCATTGCGCTTGTTAAGTGTTTTTTGTCAACAAGGGATGGAATAAAAGCTTGTCGGGATGGAGTATCGAAAGAGATTGCAATCGCGGAAAGGGCAGTTATGGAATAAATAATTATTGGATTTACAATATTGGCAAAACTAGTTATTGCCAGAACAAATGCAAAAAAAGCAAGAGATATTTGCATGACCAGCATTACTTTTTTGCGGTTAAATACGTCCGCAACAGAGCCGCCTATTAAAGAAAAAACAACTATGGGCAAAAATCGCGTAAGGCCAATAATTCCCAGCGCGACAGCGGAGTTTGTAAGAATATAAATATGCCAATTTAAAGCAACTATTTGCATTTGCGTGCCGATAATTGAGATTAATTGTCCAAACCAAAGGAGCCTGAAATCTCTATATTTGAACGCCGCGAATCGTTCGTTTTCCTGTTTGATTTCTGTTTCTGATACCATAGGGTAAGATTTAATTCTATCATACATTATTTGTCTGGTACATAATATGTATAAGCTAGTCAGTAGCTTTAGTGAAGGATAGCTGCGGGACTAGGAATCGGACCTAGATTAGAGGATCCAAAGTCCTCCGTCCTACCATTAAACGATCCCGCAAAGAGTATTGTTGACATTGAAATTATATCATAATAAACTAAGTGTGTGAATTGGCTTCAGTTCCATGTGTAAATTGAAAATATATGTCCTATTTTGTCTATATTCTCCGAACCTCTTCGAATACTCTTTATATTGGTCAAACTAATAATTTAAAAAAAAGAATTAAAGAGCACGAAGGTAAAAATAGCAGGTCTGCAAAATACATCAGATACTTTTCTTCGTTTGAGCTAGTTTATAATGAAACTTTTCTGTCTCGTAAGGAAGCGGTGAAAAGAGAGTATGAAATGAAACAATGGACGAAGGCAAAAAAAGAAGAACTAATTACCGCAAATGCAGTTTTGGAAAAAAAGTTGTAGGGTGCGGTTAAACTCGAAGGTGGCGTATCTATTCCACCTCTAAGGTGGCAATTTAAGGTGGAAATTTCATAATTGGAGACAGGATTATATTTATGAAATTTAAACCTCTTAAGGCTTATAGCCGAGGATTTCCAGTTGTCTATCTAATTGCCATTTCCTTCTTACGCCAAGCATACGAACTTCAAGAGGAGTATTTGATTCTTCCAGCTTTTCTTGCCAGTATTTTTTTGCGTCAAGAAAAGATCTTATGCGTATATCGTCTATTTTTTCAGGGGACTTTACATTGGAAAGCATTTTTTTTGATCTTTCTACTTTATTTTGATCCAGATGTTGCATTGCATCATCAATATTTACATAAAGCATGCTATGTGCCCCGGCTCTCTTCAAATCAACGACCAATTTAGCAAGTCTTATTTCTGTATTTACATAAAGCCTGCGACTTTCCTCTTCAACCGAGGTCTCTAGTGCCAACTGGTTTTTAGCTCTTACCTCTCTCCATGCTGCCCTAGGAGCGTTTATAAAATTTTGTAGATTACTTCCTACTCCTCTTCTTAATTCTCTAAAACTTTCTTTAACTCCCATATAATTTTAACCTTTTCTTAAGAATTAGATTCTAGCAAAATTACTTTAATGTCTCAACTATTTAACGAGTAGGAAAATTTTTTGGTAGTTGACATATGAATTAAAGTTTTTTGATAATCATATAAGTGAAGGATTATTCAAGAATAAACAAAAAGTGGTGGAATAATGTTACTTCGATTCATGCCCGCTCCGAATTATATAATCTCCCCGAATTTAAAAAAGGAAAAAGCAGCCTGGAACTCTTAGAAACAAAAGAAGTCGGAAACGTTCGCGGAAAAACCCTCTTGCATCTTATGTGCCATTTTGGTATGGATACGCTATCTTGGGCAAGGATGGGAGCAATAGCTACAGGCGTTGATTTTTCGCCTGACGCGATTAAGTTAGCGAAAAAATTAAGTAAAGAAATTCAAGTTCCCTCTGAATTCATTTGCTCCGACATATATAAATTACAAAATGTTTTAGATAAAAAATATGATATTATTTTTACTTCGTATGGAGTACTTTGCTGGTTATCAGATATTAAAAAATGGGCGAAGATAATAAATCAATATCTCAAAATTGGCGGGATATTTTACATCGCAGAAGTTCATCCATTTACGAATATTCTAAGTTACGACTTTAAAATCGTTTATAAGTATTTTTTTAAAGGGCCGTATTTGGATGATTCGCCGGGTACCTATACGGATTGGGACGCAAAAATAAAAGGCGGTACTTATGAATGGAGTTATACGATTAGCGATGTGATAAACGCGCTGATTAGCGAAGGGTTAAAAATAGAATATGTACATGAATTTCCATTTACTATGTATGATCAATTCCCCGGATTTATGGAGAAAGACAAAAAAGGGCAATACGTCTTGAAAAATAAAAAAATTCAAATTCCTCTTCTGTTTTCCCTAAAGGCAACCAAATAATTCTATTTAGCTCCGTTGTGTTATTCAACGACAACTGTTCCGGTTTGGGTTGGCTTATAATGGTTATGATATGTGTAAGTGCCGGCTTTATCAAATATAACGCCCATAGTCGATCCGCTGGCAATATCACCTAGATTAAGCCTAGGATAAATCTCATGGGTAGGGTGATTATCGGAATTAAGGCTTATTACTCTTCCGCTTTTGTTTGCCCACGCAACCAATGTCCCCGTTTTAACTGTAATGATAGCAGGCGAGAAACCGGAGCTTGTAACATCAATATATGGTATATTTTCTATTTGAGCAGGCTGAGATTGTTTTGAGAGTGATTCAGAGCCATAGTTGTAGTTGTCAAAAGGGGCTGGTTTTTGGTTTTTTTTGTCAACACTCAAAAAGTAAGCTCCTCCAACAATAACGATAATTAAAATAGCTGCAAGTAAAAGCTTGCTATTTATATACTCGTTCCTCTTCGCTTTTAACATAATTTTACTATACTTTTTTTGTAAAGCGGAGTCAATATTCAATACACGCTCTAGTCTTATAGTTTGATTTTCTAAACCTATCGTGTTAGGATATATACCTATGAATCAAGAAAGAGAACATAGGCAAAAAGTAATTAATTATTACAATACAGCCCAGCCATATTATGAGTGGTTTTGGTATGGAAAAAGTCTGGGTTTGCATTACGGATTGTGGACAGAAGGTGTTTCCAATCGCCAGGAAGCGATAATCAAGGAAAATGAAGTTTTGGCGGATTTGGCAAGGGTAGAAAGAGGAGATTTAGTTCTTGACGCAGGGTGCGGAGTTGGAGGAAGCGGCATTTGGCTAGCAAGAGAAAGAGGAGCAAGAGTTGTTGGATTTAACATTGTCCAAAAACAGCTAACCATAGGAAAAGAATTGGCAAAAAAAAAGAAAACTTTCAGAATCTTTGGAGTTTGTTAGAGGCGATTACCAACAGCTCCCTTTTGATGCAGATACTTTCGATGTTTTCTGGTCGCTGGAAAGTATTGAACACGCGACCAATATTGAACAATTTACCAAAGAAGCTTTTAGAGTTCTTAAGCCCGGAGGAAGAATAGTTGTTGCCGGAACCTTTACGGGAAGAAAGGACTTGTCGGATGAAGAAAAGAGACAAATGCAAGTCGGATTAAGTGTTGCGGGTTGTTTTACAGATTTTAGAATTGCCAAAGATGTTTGCAATATTGCAAGTAATGCTGGTTTTGTAAATGTAAGGAATATCGACCATACACAATCTGTTATGATGTCCTCAAGGCAGATGACTAATATGTGCAGGTGGGGATTGCCTGTTGCGAAAACGTTGGCTGCTATTAATGTTGCTTCACCAATTCTTATTTTAAACAATCAATGGGGACTTTACCAGGAAGGGCTTTTCAAATCAGGAGCTACTTCTTATAATATCTTAGTCGCCGAAAAACCCTCAAATAGTGCAGTTTAGCCGTGATTATTCAACCTTAGTGACTGTAGATCCTTAGGGGTTGTAACCTGCTCTTCTGGCTTTGAACCTGTTATAATGCCTAGGTATGTTAGTAGATAATATTAATTTACATATTAAAGCCGGGAATGGAGGGAATGGGGCGGCGACATTTCTGCGAAACGGCCAAAAAGCCAAAGGCGGACCCGATGGGGGCAATGGCGGAAATGGTGGAAATATTTATTTTCAGGGGTCAACGAATGTAAATGACCTTTATGAATTTCGTTTCAAAAAGAAAATTACCGCAGAAGACGGAGTGCCGGGAAAACACAAAAAATTATTTGGGAAAAATGCGCCTCATTTAACTATTTGCGTTCCTCTTGGTACAAGAATTACAGAAATATCATCCGGAATCGTAAATGAAATAACAGACATAACAACATCTGTTTTAATTGCAAAAGGTGGAAAAGGCGGACGGGGCAATGTTGAATTCAAATCATCAACAAACCAGACCCCATTATATGCTGAGAAAGGGACGTTGGGTGAAGAAAAAAAATTACTTCTCGAACTTCGGCTAATTGCAGATGTCGGACTGATCGGGCTGCCAAATTCCGGGAAAAGCAGTCTGCTTTCTGTTTTGACTAATGCTACGCCAAAAATTGGAAATTACGCATTTACTACACTTGAGCCAAATATAGGGATTATGGGTAAGTATCCGATTGCCGATATTCCGGGACTTATTGAGGGAGCATCGAAGGGGCGGGGTCTGGGAATTGAATTTTTGAAGCATATTGAAAAAACGAAGGTTTTGGTTCATTGTATTGATTCTGCAAATGAAGATGTAAGAAAAGCATATGAAACAGTTCGTAACGAGTTTAGGCAGTACAATATCTCGCTTTTAGACAAGCCTGAAATAATACTACTAACAAAAACAGATTTTTCAGATGAAAAGACAATAAAAAACAATATAAAAATTTTGAAGAAAAAAGGCAAAAAAGTCCTCCCCTCCTCAATCTACGATCAAAAAAGTCTGGATAGATTAAAAACCGAGCTGGAAGTCCTATTATAATCCTATAGTCGTGGTTGATATTGGGTGTAGTTTCTGGTATACTTGTTAATAGTCTAGCAGATCGAAGAGGTAACAGATCTACTTTTTTCTTCTACTAATAACAACATCAAATTAATTATAAATATGTATACAGGTTCACAAAGAGCTCATAATCCATATAATAGAAATAAGTTTAGTGGTAATTTCAAGAGAAAATTCTTTCACAGAGGCAAACGTAACAAGCTTGCAGAAAAGATAGAAGAAAGCAGGTTTGTTAACATGCCTAGTTTTACTCCGACTCTTGAATATAAACCAAGCCATTCCTTCGCGGACTTCCCTTTTTCTGAAAAACTACAAGCTAATATTAGGTATTGCAAATATGTTCAACCCACTGCGATTCAAGATGAAGCTATTCCCTATATTATCGCGGGAAAAGATGTTATAGGGATTGCGAATACAGGTACAGGCAAAACCGCAGCGTTTCTCCTGCCACTAATCGATAAAGTTTCCAAAGATCTTACACAGCGCGTTCTGATAGTTACTCCGACACGGGAATTGGCATTGCAAATAAAAACAGAGTTGCAAAAGTTCGCTTACGGCTTAGGAATCTATACGGTATTATGCATTGGCGGAGTAAGTTTGACCGCGCAAAGAAATGAATTAAGAAGAAATCCTCACTTTGTTATCGGAACACCGGGAAGACTAAAAGATTTAATCCGTGGGAAAAGCCTGGATCTGTCTAAATTTCACAATGTTGTTTTGGACGAAGTTGACAGAATGGTAGATATAGGATTTATTCACGACATCAAGCATTTCATTTCCCTACTACCATTAAACAGACAGTCGTTATTCTTTTCAGCAACTATTCCATCTGCTGCTAAAGAAATCTTAAGATCATTTGTCAAAGATCCGGTTAATGTTAGCGTAAAAACGCAGGAGACTCCGGAAAATATAAAGCAGGATATAATAAAGGTAAAGGATAAAGCCAGAAAAATTGAACAATTGCAGGAGCTTTTGCGGCAAAGCGGCAGCTATTCATGGAAATAAGTCTCAAAACCAAAGGCAAAGAGCTTTAGATGAATTTAAAAAAAATAAAATTCAAGTGCTTTTGGCAACAGATGTCGCATCCAGAGGATTGGATATTCAGGATGTTACGCATGTGATTAATTATGATCAGCCCGCATCGTATGATGATTATGTTCATAGAATCGGAAGAACAGGAAGAATCGACAAGAAAGGCACAGCGCTTACATTCATAGAATAAGATAAAGAGGATTGTGTTATAGTTAAGAGATACGGAATGACATTTGTAAATTGCAAGCTACATGATTGAGACGAATTCCTACGCTTTGGTGATCGGATGCGGGGAAAAAGGCGCAGCTTGGACAGCAAAAAAACCTGATTATGCCAAGCACCTAATTGGTTTAGATCTGAAGCGGTTAAAAGAGACTCAAGCACCTCTTATTATGGGAGACGTTTTTAACTTACCAATTAAAACTGGTGTTATAGATCAAATTTATGCAGATTTTATCGTGAACGGGTTGACTGATCGTAAAATAGCTGCGCCTGAAATTGCTGAAGATCCAGAGATACTAGATTCCAGTTATTTTCCAGAATTAGTCAGACGGTGGTTCATAGAATCAATGAATAGGTCTCATGATTCAGTCAGAAAAAACATTAAAGAGGTCGGGACTCTCCTAAAAACAGTCGCCTTAAGGGAAATGTGGAGGGTATTGGCAAATAACAATGGCCAGTTACAAATTCTTGACTTTGAATACAATATTAATTGGATAGCGCATTATGCTCCGCAGATTGTTCGTGAAAATCCTAGGTTTATAAAGTTAGAGTCATTACAAGTGTCGCAAGAAGATTTTCGGCGTTCAGAAAGTTTAGGGAAAGTTATAAACGGGAGAACGCGTGTTAGAAAAATTGAGCTTATTAAGCAATATCCAGAAGTTGGAACTAATTTATCGTTAACAGGCTTCTAATAAAAAGACTACATAGATTATAATACTACTTGAGATTTGGATTAGTGCTATACTGTATTAATGGTTAAGAAAAATGAGTCAAGTATTATTCTTTTAACCTACAAAGGAAAAGTTCTTCTGACGATGATGCGGGATAGCAGACAGGCATTATTAAAACAAGGCACTTGGAGCTTCATTAGCGGGTTTAAAGAAAAGAATGAATCATTTGAAGAATCAATTGCGAGAGAAGTAGAAGGAGAAATGCATATTATAATTAACGGCATAGAATTTCTCTCAAGTTTTTTTTATGAAAACAGCACAAATTATTTATATCATGCGGCATTAACAGATGATAATGTTAATAATATAGAACGCGAAGAAGGAATGTCTCTAGATTTTTTTAGCTTGCAGGAATTGGAAAAACTTCCCTTAACACCTTCAACAAGATTATTTATAGAAAAGTACAAAGATTTATTAGAAATAAAAAATCCTACTCTTCACTAACATTTAACCCTTCCTTGTTTCGTATCAAGAGGTTGTTCGTGCACTTTTGAATAATTTAAGAGAATTTTTTCCAACAAGTAAAATAAGAATTGTAAAGATTCCTGAAGTTATATATGGCAAAGCTATATTTAAAGTAGCTACAGTGCCTCCAGTCAGCGGGCCAAAAACCCGGGCCAAAGCGCCAAAAGATTGCGCGACTCCCATAACTATTCCCTGCTCATCTGCTTTTGATTCAAGCGAGATAAGGGATTGGATATTTACATTAAGAAGACTAAAGCCAACTGCGTTTAATGGTCCGGCAATAAGAGTTAGCCATCCGAATGGAGAAACGCCAACCAAAAATATTGTAATACCAAAAATAACAAGTCCTAATTTTATCATCTCTGATTCATTAATTTTTTTTAAGAGCAGTTTTATTAAATAAGCTTGTGTGATAAGACCACCAATCCCTATAAGGCCGAAAAAATATCCATTTTGAGCCTCATGCCATCCGAATTTTGCTTCGGAAAATATCGGAAAAACACCTATTATTAAACCAAGAGCAAAGTTTACGAAAAAGAAAAGGAATAAAAGAAAAGACATATTTTTGGGACGCAAAACCTCCCGTGTTACTTGTATGTTAAAAAGCTCGATTTTGATATGCTTTTGGAGTATTTTATTTGACTCCGGGAGAATAACAAAAATCAGGAGCGTATTTACCAACGCAAGGATACCTGTCATAAGAAACGGAGCTCCTATTCCAAATTTTTCCGATACAATGCCTCCCAAAAATGGTCCTATTATAAAACCCAGACTTAAAGCTGCTCCGAGAAGTCCCATTCTTTTTGTTCTTTCATGAAGAGAAGACGTGTCTGCTATATACGCCTGAGCAACCGAAATATTGGCACTCCCAATGCCGGCAATTATTCTTGCTACTAAAATAATAAGAAGATTTTGAGAGAAGAAAATTAAAAAGTAAGATACAGCATTTACAAAAGAGCTGATGATTAGAATCGGTTTTCGTCCATATTTATCTGAAAGTCTGCCTAAAATTGGGGAAAAGATGAATTGAAATAACGAAAAAAGAGCAATTGCGACTCCAACCATGAAAATTCCTGCGCCAATTCTTTCTATAAGTATTGGCAGGATTGGAATTACTATTCCAAATCCCAGTAAATCTATAAAAACCACCAGGAGTAAGATAATAGTTTTGCGGTCAGCCATAAAATTTATTGTATCAAGATATCGGTTAGTATTTCAATGGTCGTATAGACAATTTGAATTTGATATAATTCAATCGTGACCCATTCGATACGTTCGGTAAACTCAGTATCGCACTGAGCGAAGCCGAATGTGCGACTACGCTCAGGGTCATACTGAAGTATTTGAAGTATGAAAGAACGAGGAGGTGAAATAAATGAATAAGGGAATAATAATTGCAGGAGTAGGTATTGTACTTGTTGGTGGAGTAATATTTGCTGCCAATCAGCAATCTCAAAAAACAGAAGAGGCAAAAATGGCACAACGAAATTATCCAATAGTTACGTTAACACAAGAGCAGATAGCTACAGAAAGAGAAAAAAAAGCCATGATGGAGAAAACAAATGACGGAAAAGCGATGACTAAAAACTCAAGTTCTCGCTACGTTGAATACTCAAAAGCTGCTCTTGATCAGGCTATTGGGAATAGAAGAGTGCTTTTTTTCTACGCTAACTGGTGTTCAACCTGTAGGCCAACAGATGCAAATTTTAAGGAGAACATAAGTAAAATTCCTGAAGATGTAACAGTCATACGGGTAAATTTTAACGATTCAGAAACAACTCAGGAAGAAAAAGATCTAGCCAAAAAGTACGGAATTACTTATCAGCATACATTTGTACAGATTGATTCGGATGGTAAAGAAGTTACCAAGTGGAACGGTGGACAGACAAATGAGTTATTGAATAAAATTAAGTAGTTTGTCGTAAGATGTTATAAGTGGCTGATTACTAATTATATGTTGTTGCTGGTAGCGTTTGCTTTTTTAGCAGGGATAGTTACAATTTTATCCCCCTGTATTTTACCGATACTGCCTATTATTCTTTCTTCGACAATCGGAGGTCAAAATATCGGAAAGTCACGCCCTTTTGGTGTTGTAATTGGATTTATCTTAAGCTTTACGTTTTTTACTCTTTTTCTCTCAACAATAGTTCGAATAAGCGGTATTCCGGCAGATAGCCTTAGGCTTTTTTCAATATTGGTTATAGCAGGATTTGGCGTATCGCTTCTCATTCCGAAATTTCAAGTATTTCTTGAAAAACTCTTTTCAAAATTATCAGGATTCATGCCAAGCAGCCAAAACAGAACCGGATTTGGCGGAGGACTGTTGATAGGTCTCTCTGTAGGACTTCTCTGGACACCTTGCGTTGGTCCTATTTTGGCGTCTGTAATTTCTCTTGCAATTACTGGAACTGTTACTTTCGATGCGTTTCTAATTACATTTGCTTATTCCTTAGGCACTGCAATTCCAATGTTTTTGATAATGCTTGGCGGCCAAAGCGCTCTGCGGCGTGTCCCCTGGCTGCTCGCAAACACTGGGAAAATTCAAAAGGCATTTGGGGTGCTTATGATAATTACAGCGATAGGCATTTATTTTAATGTTGACAGACGGTTTCAAACATATATTTTAGAAACGTTTCCCCAATATGGTGTTGGATTAACTAAATTCGAAGATAATGAAATGATCAAAAAACAGCTTGAGAAAAAAAACGCAGCGGAAATGAAAGATGAAGATAAAGGAAAGCCCATGTTTGATCTTGTTGAACCAAAGGGAGTCAAAGCTCCGGCAATTATTCCTGGAGGCGTGTGGTTTAATTCTGATCCAAAAACATTGGAGCAATTAAAGGGCAAAGTTGTTGTAATTGATTTTTGGACATATTCTTGTATAAATTGCCAAAGAACTCTCCCCTATCTAAGAAATTGGTGGGATAAATACAAAGATAAAGGTCTGGTAATTATTGGGGTGCATTCGCCAGAATTTGAGTTTGAAAAGAATAAGGAAAATGTTGCAAAAGCAATTTCTGACTTCAAACTCTCCTACCCTATTGTTCAAGATAACGATTTTGCTACTTGGAGAGCATATAACAATCGCTACTGGCCGGCAAAATATTTTATCGATAAAGAAGGATATATCCGCTATACCCATTTCGGAGAGGGCGCTTATGATGAAAGCGAAAAAGTAATTCAAGAGCTTCTCAAAGAAACAGGAGTGAAGGACATAACATCCAACATTAGTAATCCTTCCTATCAAATTTATGCAGAAACTGCGGAAATTTATTTAGGATACGGGCGGATTAATAATTTCGCATCGCCCGAACAAATTGTTGCGGATAAAATTTCTTCCTATACTTCACCGTCAATATTGCCGGATAATAAAGTTAGCTTCGAAGGCAAATGGACTGTTATGGAGGAATATGCCAATCCCCAAAAAGGAGCAAAATTATATCTTAATTTTGAAGCAAAAGAAGTATTCTTAGTTATGCGAACAACTGGTAGTCCTGCAAGAGTAAAAGTTTATATTAATGATAAAATGCAGTATTTTGGAGAAGACAATAAAGACGGGATTGTTACTGTTGATTCAGACAGGCTTTATAAGATTATTAATCTTCCAAATCCGGGGATGCATATATTAAGACTGGAATTTGAAGACAGCAACGCCCAGCTCTTCGCATTCACGTTTGGATAGGTTGATTTTTAAATAGTTATAGTTCATAATCTGATAATGGATTTGAGTTTCATAGGTTATATTGCCGCTGTTTTTACAACAGTATCTTTTCTGCCACAAGTCATTCAAACATGGAAAACTAAGCAAACTAAAGATATTTCTTTACCAATGTATTTAATCATGGTAACAGGTGTATTGCTATGGCTTGTATACGGAATTTATCTAAATAATGCTGCTATATATCTGGCTAACGCAGTTACTTTATGTTTAGCTTCAAGCATACTTTATTTAAAAATAAAAAATGGTTAATTTAGATGAAGTATCGCTTTTTTTCCATGAAATATCCCCAAAGATCTTGAAATTAGTAGCCAGGCGTTTTAATATTCCACATGTTATAAAACAAAAAGGTCAAAGTAATGATATAGATTTTGTAACCGAGTCAGACGTGGAGGTTGAAAATATTATAGTCAAAGAACTAAAAACCCGATTTCCGGATGATCAAATAATAGCAGAGGAGGGTTTTTCAGATATCAAACCTAACGGCAAGGGACGGGTTTGGATTATTGACCCGATTTGCGGAACTTCTAATTTTGCTAAAAAGATTAAACTGTTTGTAACCAATATTGCTTTGGCGCAAAATGGCAAACTTGTTGCTTCTTGTGTCGTGGACCATTCGCAAAATGAATACATCTGGTCTGTAGGAGGAAATGCTATATTTATAAACCAAAATAAGGTTAGAATTAACAGCACCGCTCCGGGTGTAAAAATTGAAGTGGATTTGTCAGGGTTACATGAGAACTCTAAAGAAGTTAAAGAAATATATTCGGGTTTTATTCACAGATTGATATCGGAGACTAAATACTCGCCTATAACTTATGCAACATCCCTGGGTTTTGCTTATGTATCTTTGGGAAGAATCGATGCGTACCTTAACCCGAATATTCGCCTTTGGGATATGGCTGCGGCAAATTTTCTAGCCGAACAATCGGGCGGAATTGTAACTGATATCCAAGGATTTCCCTGGACTCTGAGTTCAACAAGCGTTTTAGCAGCTAGAGATAAGCTTCTTCACAAAGAGCTATTGAATTTACTTATTGCATCTTGAAAATCGTTGAATTGTTTGCTATAGTTTAAATTAACATGGATGTTAATGCTCGTAAAAGCAAAGACGAAGTATATTCTTACCTTAAAAGGTTAACGATAGGAATATTATCTACCGTTTCGGATCGGGGGAAACCATACGCTTCAGTTATTTACTTTGTTGCCGACCATAACCTCAACTTTTTTTTCATTACAAAATCCGATACAAAGAAAGCTCAAAATTTGGAAAAAAATAATAACGCGGCTATTACCATACTTGACCCGGAAAATCCAAAAACTATACAAGCAACCGGAACAGCAAGGAAAGTTCAGGATCCGGACATTTATAGTTATATGCTAAAAAGAATTGCTGAAGAAAATTCCAAAAAGGGCGGATTCTATTGGCCCCCGCCCATCTCCAAGCTTAAGAGTATGGGCGATCTTGTCATGTATAGATTAGAGCCCGATTGGCTTAGGTTTGGAGACTTTACTGAGTCTGCATTCGCATCAACTACTAGCACAAAGACAAATATCTTTTACCAGGTAATTCCTTGATGTGATACAATTTGAGAATGGAACCCAAAGTTACAGATGAAAAAGTTTTAGTTGATGAAAAGAGTTCAACTCTGACTCACAGATCAAGAATTCCCCCTCCGAAAAAAAGAAACACGCCATTGATAGTAGGAATTATATTGGTAATAATTGTAATTATCGGGATAGTTATATTTTTTTTCTTTAGGGGAAGATCGGACACCAAGACTGCTGAACCGAATCAGCAAGAAAATGGTTCCGCCAAAATAACGCCTACTCCTACACCAAGCCTATATCAATTAGTCGCGATAGAAATAAGCGAACAAAGAGCAAGCTTAAGCGCAATAGATAATGACATGAAAGTGTTGGATCAAATTTTTAGGGATAAATCTGTTGTTTTTTCCGACATTCTCACTCCTACTCCACCCCAAACCGCAGAGTGGCAAAAGCAGAAAACCGAAATTGCAAAAGCCCGCGCGGAGCTTGAACTCACACGTAGAGTTTCGGCTCTTAACAAGCTTGTTCCTAAAATTAATTCTACAAAGAAATTGTCAACGATACAGAAATCCCAGCTTGTTAATGAAGTTGCCGCTCAGGCTTCAAGCGCTTCAGCTTTAAAAGAGACAATTCTCAAACAGACAGATTTTCAAGCCATAGTTGCAAGCGTAAATACGCTTTCGGAGTCGTACAAATTCTATTCAATTATTGTCCCAAAAATATCTATAATTGTTATTGCGGATAAGATTAACGTATTAGGTGATTCTTTTACAGATACAGCCAACAAACTCATAAAAAAAACAGATGATCTTCGCAATTCTAAAAAAGATGTAGCTTCTGTTGAAAAAACGCTTGGGCACATACTCTTTATGATGGGAGATGCTGAAAATAAGGCGGAAGTAGCCATGACGAGAGTTTTTCCTTTGTTTGCTTTGGATTCAAGAAAAGATAGATCTATTTTACTTGACGCAAGAAGCAAATTGCAAAAAAGCCGCCAAAATTTACGGCAGGCGGTGTCCGATGAAAAGAAAATTTCAGATTCGCTTAGCGCTGTTGAAAGCGGTAAGTCTTCTCAATTTAACATCTTCCAGCTATTTAACCCATAGTTTTGACTCAAAATCGATATTTGTGTATAATACCAAGTCAATATGAAATTTGGCAATGTTCTTTTAGCAGTTGGGTTATTGTTTATAGTAATTGGATTTTCATTATTGGTAAGATTTAATACATCAAATTTGCCATTAAGTAAAACTTTTATAGACGCTAGTTCACCGCTATGGCCCAAAAGTATTAAAATTAAAAGCGTTTCGCTTAAGGCTGAAGTTGCTCGCGGAGGATACAAAGATCAGAAATGGATACTCGACAGCGACCGCGCTTTATTCCTGTCAACAAGTTATAAATTAGGGGAAGGCGGAAACACAATTCTTTACGCCCACAATACAGATAAATTATTCGGTAATCTTAAAAAAACATCTATTGGAGACACGATCGTTCTTAATGATTCAAACGGTAAAACATACAGTTTTGATATTTATTCAAAAGAATACATCAGAGCCAATCAAATGGACAAGATCGCAACAAATCTAAAAGACACAATTACATTATTTACTTGCGATGGGTGGTTTGATGAGAAAAGATTAGTGGTAAAGGCAAAAAAATCGACAAAAGAAACTACTCGTTTGGGGCTTCTCCGTAAATTATGATTTTGGTTCCCGGATTATCTGCAGTTGAGTAAGTTGTATTTTTTATGCTTGGAGGGTTTGCCCAATAATAAAGCTGTTCAACTTCTTCTGTTTTCATATTGATACATCCATGAGACATCGGATGCCCGAAATTACTGTGCCAATATGTTCCATGAATTCCATAACCTCGCCATTTGGGAATTTGGGCGTTATAAAAAAACATGGTATAAGGAACATTTGGTAAATAATAATACGTTCCCCAGTCTTTATTGCCGCCGGACATCGTTGTATAGCGCAGTTTGATCCATATCTCAAAAGTTCCTGTAGGCGTTCGGCCCCATTTACCGGTTGAGACAAGAAAATCATATATTTTCGTATCTCCTTCGTATGCGTAAAGCCGTTGATTTGTTAGATCAATCTCTATTCTTTTATCCGAGGTTGAATTTCCCAAAACATTTGTGTTATTAATAGTGGTTTCTGCTAAATACGCAGGAACAGAAAAGGTTTTGTCTTCAAAGACTCCGTAGGTTTGGCTACCGTTGTAGGCTCCTGAGAGGTTTTTAACGCAGCTTATTGAGTTTGCGCAGGATGTATTTTTGTTCCACCAAGATATAGCGACAAGAGAAACTATTAAAAATGACATCAGAGGGACACCAACTATAAAGATAAATTTTTTTAGAATTGATTGAACTTTCCTGTTGTAAGATTTATTTTTGCTCACAGATTTATCATAATACTTTGTTCTTTGCAAAGTAAATAGTCAAAAAAGCGCTTCTTGCCTTGACTTTCTATCTTATAGTATGATAAAATACTCATCTTATGTGGATGAGTTTAGTTTTACCCATGTTATTTCCATTCATATTACAAACTAACGTACAACCGGCTAGTAAGTCCTATAGCCAACTTTTGTTTTCAGGATCAATTTCGCTTGAAAATCGCCATGAAAATAAGTATGTAAACGATGTTTTTAAAGACAATATTCTGTTAAGTTTGGCTTATATGAGAGGTATGATTGATGACAAATATAAGATCAGTTGGGATAATGTCAGGCAGGAATTTAAATATAGCCTCACCCTTTCCCCTAATACGACATTTGCTTTCCATGAGGATGTTTTATCAAAATATAAAAATACACTTTCAGCTACAACTAAGGCTCATTTTAACTATCAAGAAGGGTTTAAGTCCGATGGATATTTAGTAGGAGATGGGGTGTGTCATTTGGCGTCACTTATTTATTGGGTTTCGAACCAGGCGGGGCTTGATGCTTACGCTCCGACAAGTCATAATTTTGCTAGAATTCCGGAAATAGAAAGAGAGTTTGGAGTGTCGATATACAGTATGCCAGGAAACATTTATGCAAATTCTTTGCAAAATATATATGTTACAAATGATAGAGAGAATTCAGTTGTGTTTGAGTTTGATTACGATGGAAAGAGGCTCAAATTATCTATATACGAAGAGCCTGCATAAAAAGAAAAAGAGGAATCTCTTTTCTGGCTTTATCTTCCGCCAACTTTCTTGGTCCAAGTTCGCTTTCTTTGTTTGAGTTCCACTCTTCCAAACGCGAAATAGAAAAACCATATTTATTAAGCATTTTGAAATAAAACTGCAAAGGTCGATGAAAAGACCACGTTATTTCTTTCGGGTTGTCTCCGGGATGCATTTGGATTTTCACTTTAGATTCGGTTAAGTAGCTATCAATTCGCCGATATTGAAATTTTTGCGCTTCATCCCATCCCCAGGAGCTTTGTTTGGGAATTCTGAAGGATGGGTGGCTTAACACGATATATAACTTTCCATTTGGTTTTAAAACACGATTGCATTCGTTAAAAACTCCGTGAACGTTTTCGATATTTTGGAGTGCTAAAATGATTACGACTTTATCAATAGTTTTGTTTCCTAAAAAACTCAGGTTGCCTGCAGAAGAAACGTGGTATTCAACTGATTGACTCGGATGTTTTTTTGCAAGTTCAATCAATTCTTGAGATACGTCAACTCCAATTACTTTTGCTCCCATTTTTGAAAATTCACGAGCAAAAAATCCCTGCCCGCAAGCCAAGTCAAGAATTGTCTCTCCCCTTTTTATTTCAAGAAGTCTTAGAATATTTGGAAGAATCAGAGTTTTTTGGTATGTACCGTCTTTCTGTTCAAGAAGCTTATTGTACCAACCAGCCACCTTTCCCCAGGAAGTCTTCGGCTTATTCATATTTCCAATTTTACCATACTTAAATTGTTTTATTTCTCAATCGTGCCGCAAAATCGATTGCTGCTTCTTTGAAGGAATGGACAAATACTAAATTATCGGGTATTTCTACTCCAGATCTTCTTAATAATCTCGGATGATTAGATATGTTATGCATCATATAAACTAAAACTCTTTGTTTATCTGGATAGTCATTATTGACTCTTGCGACACACAGCCCCGATCTTAAGTCGTCATCGATATGTACTACATTTAATCCTTCTTTAGCTAAACGTCTCACTACTGACTCCTTCCAGCCAGAAGAGCTTCGTCCTTGATTTAAATGTAAGTCAGTAAAATATTCCATGTGTCCAGATTTTATCAATCTGCGTTGTGTTATTTCGTGTTTATATATCTCTCTTCCGGATAATGCTGCAAACTTTAATTGTCTTTCATGCTCCATAGCTACTTGTCTAATCACTTCAAGGCCTTCTAGAGCTTCTTTATTGATAGGACTTAATCTGTGGCAAAAAATAGACCACTTGCTAAAAACACTTCCTCTCCACCCTTCGGGGAGATTATATTCTTCGATTGGAGGATTTACTTGGGGTAAACTTATGTCTTTTCTTAAAAGTTGTAAGGTGGTTTTGATTGGAGGCAAAGCTTTAAAGTGTATTCCGTCTAAATCATTTGTAAATACAATTTCTCGTTCTGTTGAAGACATTATTTTTTTCTTGATTCTGCTATTTCCCCAATTGCTAAATCAGTTAGTCTTTCCGCATAGCCTGTATAACTCTCAGGTGTTAAATTTCTTATAGTTCCTTTTAAAGCATTATTTACCGGTAAAGTTTCTACCAAATCCTGCCATTCGCTTTGACCCATTCGTCTTCCTCTTGTAAGATTCGAAATCATGGAATAAGGGTCTTTTATACCATTAAGCTTAAGGAAAGTCTGTACCCCTTCAGAGAGAATTGTCCAGTCTTTATGCAAGTATTCTCTAATGACTTCTCTATCAGGATATGATCTACCTAGTCCAATAAGAGTATTCCGATAACCAAGCAAGCCATATGCTAATCCAACTCCAGTATTTCTAATAACAGTGCTATCTGATAAATCTCTTTGTAATCGCGATGTACTAAGAATTCTACCCATTGTTTCCAAAAATCCATTTGCCATTTGTTCGTTTCCTTCGCTATTTTCAAAATGTCTAGGATTGACTTTTTGCGGCATAGTTGAGGATCCAACTTCTCCTTCGACTGCTTCTTGTGCAAGCCATTCATCGCTAATATATCTCCACATGTCTTGATCAAGATCAAATACGACCCCGTTTGCTCTTTGAAGTGCCTGAAAATTTTCAATTACATCTTCATAGGGATTAATTTGCGTAGTGAATAAATTTGGTCTGAAACCAAGATCGCCGACAAATTTCTTGGAAAACATTATCCAATCAATATGGGGGACAGAGAAGGCGTGGGCGTTGTAGTTACCAACCGCACCGTCAAGTTTTCCTGTTAATGGTGTTTTTTCTAATTTTCTATTTTCTGTGTTCAATCGGGTTGCAAATATGGCATATTCTTTGCCAAGCGTAGTTGGGACAGCTGGTTGTCCATGAGTTCTTCCTAGCATAGGTAGGTTTTTGTATCGGTCAGCATCTTCAGCAAGTTTGTCTACGACTTGGTCTAATGTAGGGATAACTATATTAGTTTTCGCTCTTTGCAGCATTAACCTGTATGAAAGATTATTAATGTCCTCTGAGGTTATTGCAAAATGAGTCATTTCAATTATGTCTTCCAAACTTGTACCTGATAGTATTTCTCGAAGCGATCTGATCATCGCATTAACGTCATGCCGTGTAGTATCTTCAATTTGTTTTACCCTTTCGACTTGAGCATATGTCATATTTGGCCCAAGGTTTGCGAGAGCATCTCTTTCTCGTCCTGCTAATGATCTTATCAGTCCAACATCGGACAATCCAATCAGATATTTTGATTCTACTTCTACGCGAGTCTGGATAAGGGCCATTTCGCAAGCATGAGGAGCTAAGTCTTCAACGTCTTTACGGTAACGACCGTCTAAAGGGGAAATTGCTGTCAGTTCCGTAAGTCTATCTGGAAACTGATGCCCCAAATCTTTTTCTGCCATGTTAAGTTTTAATTCTCAAGTATAATAAACGACTTCCCAAGAAAAATCAATACATCAAAACTATAAGCAAGATTATTCGATAACAGGAAGGCTGGCTAATTCGGATTTTCGGATTTCTTTATATAATTTATTTTTAACAAGCGCGGGGGTTCCATTGTTTTCTACAACATAATACGCGAATCCGCGCATTTGTTTAACCATTTCGTAATCCGCATGTCCCGGCAGGCTTGCAGGATTGGCCTCTTCGAAATTAACAGGGCTGTCATCAGACGTAACCAGAAAATCTAATCCCGTATTAACCACCAAATGACCGGAACTCGTCGGGATAAAGAGCTCATCGCCTACCTTAACAGGAATCGCTTTAAATTCCTCAACAGTATCTTTAATCATGTTTCCGTTTTGATCAACCGCTAATTTTTGCAAAAGCGCAATCCCCTCTCCGGAAATAAACTTATATGTTTCATCAAGATTTCCTATATGGTAATGTCCATATGTTTTTATGTATTCCCTGCCTACAATTCCCGGTTCCCAGATAGTTATATTGTTTCCTCTATTATTTTTCATATTTCCTCTTATCATGTAGTAGTGAATTGAGGGTCCGGTTGCTGTTGGGTCCATTAAAACTTCCTGCATTTTCTCATGGGTTCTTGCGGCGTAGTGTTTGGGGACGAATTTAAAATCTTTGTTCACATTGTTATTTTTGCATAACTTGATTTATAAGTCAACCTTTAAAAATATATTCTATGGTAAAATAATTAGTTATGAAGAAGGTGGGTTTGTTATTTATTTCATCGATAATAATAATTATGTTTGTTGTTCAAAATCTCATTAAACAAAAAAGTGTAGTTTCTCCTCTGCCTGATTTTTTAATGTTTTCAAAAAACAATCAGGTCAAAACACTTGAATTGTGGTTTCCCTCCTCGGCCCACGCAGAAAACATAAATGAAAAAATAGAAAAGCCGGAAATTTCCGCCAAATCCGCGTTGGCTTATGATTTGACAACCAACAAGATTATTTTTGAAAAAAATCCTAAAGAAAAACTTCCAATGGCTTCTCTTACCAAAATTATGACTTCAATAATAGTGCTTGAGAATTATAAAAGAGAGGAAAAATTTAAAGTCAGAAAGGAAAATTTAGTTGGAGAAAATACCATGGGACTATCTAGTGGCGAAGTATTAACAGTTGAAGAACTGCTTTATGGCTTGATTTTACCTTCTGGAAACGATGCTGCAGAAGTTTTATCTTCTAATTACATGGGAGGAAGGAAAAACTTTATAAAAGCAATGAATAACAAAGCACGATCGATTGGAGCTTTGGATACTAGTTTTACCAATCCAACTGGTCTTGAGGGAGACGGAGATCAGTATTCAACTGTCTTCGATTTGTTAGTAATTACAAAATACGCGATGCAATTTCCGCTTTTTAGAAAAGCTGCATCTACTTTTGAATATAATATCGAGTACTCACAAGATCATAAATCATTTTACCTTCAAAACGAAACAAATCTTCTCACAAGCTATCCTGGGGTTTTGGGTGTTAAAACAGGATATACTCCAGAGGCTGGCTTTTGCCTTGTGACGTATCTTGATTATGAAGGTCACGAAATAATTGGTATAATTTTAGGAAGTGAGAAAAGAAGAGAAGAAATGAAACAACTTTTGGATTATTCACTAAACTTGCAGGGTATTATTCCCCCAGCGCATGAATAAAAAATACATTTTTGCTATTGTATCTATTTTGTTTTTTTTCTTTGGGCTTTCTATTATTCTTTTAGTTATTAATCCATCCTACACGGATAATATTGTAAGATTTACCAGAGAGCATAAGTTTTATGGACCACTTTTTTTAGTGCTATGGCGAATTTTAGGAATAGTTGTTCCTGCTATTCCTGCCGGTGTTGTTTCTTTCGCGGTAGTTCCCCTTTTTGGCTGGCAGCTTACTTACGTATACACCTTAATTGGTATTTTAATCGGAACCTCTACCAGTTTTTGGCTTGCCAGAAAATTTAGAGAGCCTCTCGTTGCAAAATTTTTGCCTTTGCAAAAAATCCATAAATTGGAAGACAGTTTATCTCACAAGAAACGATTTGCCGCAATTGTTGCCTTAAGACTTTTTACTGTTCCGGTTATGGATTTTTCAAGTTATATTGCAGGGTTAACCAAAATCAGTTTTGCGAAGTTTTTTTTGGCGACAATTATTGCATCCATTCCAGATATTGGTATATTTTATTTTGGTGAAGAATTATATAAAAGGGTGTTCGGGAAAAGCATAGCAATAGCTGTTGCAATGCTATTTTTTCTCGCTCTTGGTTATTTTTTGTTTAGACGCCGTTCTTCTTTAAAATAATTCACTGCTTCCTTAATATTATCGGTCACAATGTCTTCAATTCCGGCTTTTTTGAAATATTCAAAACCATCCTTTTTATTAATTACTCCGGCCATTACTTTAAATCCGTTGCCTTCGTAAAAATTCTTAAGTTTTGTTAAACGTTTGGTTGAGATTAGTTTTCTAAATAATAAGCCGCTGCCATACCATTGGTCAATCCAGCCGACAAATACTCCGTAGCTTTTTTTTGGTTTCCTAATATAAGAATATAAGGGAATGTTTATTATCGGAAGAACTCTTAGTTTTTCGTGTTTTGCTTGAGCATGAAGAGCGTTTTTGATAAAAATAGAAAAACCCATAATGTGAACTCTGTCCCAAAGTTTCTTATCTTTGATTTTTTGAGCAATAGCCTCGACAAGTATTGGAGACCTGTTTTTAACTTCCAAAAAAAATGGTACGCGCTTTTGTTTGATATATTCAAATAATTCGTCAATATTTAGAATAGAATTGAGATTTTTTGAGTGAGTTTTTGAAACATTATCGTGATTGACAACAATCTTGTGATCTAAAGTTAATCTAAGATCGCACTCAACTGCATCAGCACCCGCTTTTAAAGCCGCCTCAAAAGCAGGGATAGTATTTTCTATCAAACCATGGGGACGTCCTCTATGCGAAATAATCATTAACTTATTATAGCTTATTTTACTTCTAAAGAAGTCATCAAGAGCGGTCCATAAAAATCGAAAAAAAGCTGAGAACGAAGGCCGGTTATTGCATGATTAGTTCTGCCGCTCCGATTCCCTGTTCGCCTGCGACAGAATACAATAAGTATAATTTGCCCGCTTCTTCGTAAATTCCCGGATCTCTTAGTTGGTGAACGGGTCCTGACGTCTTGCCGCCTTTTGAAGGTGCAATAGGGAGATTAGCTCCTTCGTAATCATATTCCGGTCTCAATATTTCAATCGGGACTGACGGAGTCCATGTGCTCCAATCTCCGCTTATGTCCATTGTTGAAAGAAGTATTCGCTCAGGCGCGTCTCCGATTCTGGAATAGAAAATATATGCTATGTTTCCGTTAAGATATACAGCAGTATGGCGGGAACTGGGAAGAATACTTTTACCCTTTGCGAAGCTATTATATGGATTGGTTGAGCGATAAATAATTGATGAGGAGCCTCCTTTTCCGATTGCGTAATAATAACTTTCGTATTCAAAAACCCTAAAGTAAGGTGCACCTAACCTTTGGGTTTGATGAGTAAAGTTTATACCATCAGAGGAGGTTGCTACAAACGTATACTGAGTTGTTCCGCCATATATTGGGCAGTGAAAATACATTCGAATTTCTTGCCTTATGCTGTCAACATGAACATCAGGAGACGCAATATGACTGCCGCAAACTGTAGCCTGGCTTACGCTCAGAGTGCCTGGTATATATATATTCCAAGGGCCGTGTAGGTTATCAGAGTAGGCAAGCCGAATATACTTGCCGCTATGATGAGAAAAGTACAAATAATAGTTTCCCAACTTATTTGGTATCCAATCGGGAACTTTTATAAGAGATGGACCATTTATATTTTTGCCATCAGTTCCCGGAAGCATATTTGGTCTTATCAATGGGTTTTCCGGGAATCGCACCGGAGTAAAATTAATTATGCCGGTAATAGGCGTGGGAGTGGGAGTCGAGGTACTTTGGGTGGGTGTGGGTGTCGGTGTAGGTGAGATGGTTGGTGTGGAAGAAGGAATTATGGTAGGTGATGGTGACGGAGTACTTGTCGGTTCTCCTTGGAGCGTGATTACAAGTTGCGGTTTGTTTGTTGCTTCTCTTGATGAGAAACGAACACCGTCACTGCTGTCGGCGATTAATATAAAGCTTACGGATCCATTACCCGTGACAAGAGGGGTAACGTTGTACTCGACCCACTGATTTTCCAAGATACTTCCTTTGTTGTCAGAGGCTGCGGTCGTGGGCGGTGGTTTGTTTGTCCACGTAATCAGCGTCTCTTCCCATTGATTGTCTGTTCCGTACACTGCAGGGCCATTTGTCGTGCTGTATCCTGACGGGACGTAGAGCCGAAGCAGTGCCTGCTGGATAGTACCGGTTACACCGCTGACATCAAAACGCAGATACGACTGGGCCGCGGGTTTATCCGAACGCAGATAGGTAGATGTTCCAAAGTTTGTTCCCGGGCTACCCTCTTCGACTCGCGCATCAGCAACCGGAGAGAAAGATATAATTGTTGCAGCCAGAGCTCTATATCTAATCTGGTTCCCGACCAACACCATTATAAATAAAGAACTTGCTAAAAGAAACACTGAAAGAAGTTTTCTGCGATATTTACCCTTCATTGGTTGCATTATAATCCTTTATAAGCTCCATTGTCAATGCAGCAGTAGAAAATGTTCGGGGGCAGATATATTAAATGTACGGGATCGTTAGAGATATAACACATTGGTATAATTAAGTCGAGAAGAAGCGACGCGGATTGAACTTTTCAAACCCCTCACAGAGTCGCTCATTCTCAACTGGGATTATACAGCATTTGACGCCAAACTTCTTGACTTGACACTACTCAAGGAAGCTCAAAAGATGTATAATATGAAGTATGAATACTGATCGTATAATAACCCCAAACTGTACGATCACAGGGTCAAAAAGTGCGCCTTCGGTCGCACCTGATCCAATACCAGCGACTCCACCAGTTCCATTTGAAGCAAAACCCATCCCCACTCTGGTCAAAGTCATGCAATCGGTCAAGACTGATACGCCAGAAGCAGAACTTAATAAAACTACTATCAGCGATGGGAAAGGTGGGAGGATTACTATGGACGACCATATGCTAACCAAGACTTTCAAAGGCGTTGAACCTAGAAAAGGTTTTTTTAGAGGCGTTGAGGATAATAAGGAGTAGTATATTGAACTATTATGTCTACCAATACTTCACAGGCAGGTGTTAAGACTCCAGAGGGCAAAGCAATCAGCAAGTATAATGCGGTTCGTCATGGCGTATTAGTCCAAGTGCTCACAGGCGAAGAAAGCGAGGAAGCGCAATTCATTCACGATCAATTCATGGCAGACTACAATCCGTCGACATTAACAGAAGAATTATTGATTGAAACCATGACTATCGCCTACACCCGAAGGCAGAGAGCTGTGAAGGCAGAAAAAGACTTCATGCTTCAAGTATTAAATCCAGCAGTCTGGGAAGAGAAAGTTATTATTCCACCATTACTAAAACCAGAAGATGATTATGACCGACTACAAGGCAAGAAGGAAGTAGTCATTGTAAAAGAAGGTCATAAGGCAAAAATAACCTATGGTGAGATTGACCTCGTAGAATCAAAGTTTGCAAGATACATAACGACCTGTGAGAGGGAATTCTACAGAGCACTACACGAGCTACAGCGTATCCAATCGCTTCGGAAGGGTGTCAAGCCCTACTCAATGGCGGTGGACTTTATGGGAGATAGGCAAAGTGAAGATTAAAATGCGACGTAAGTCGCGATAACTCGTTTGGTAAAAAGTGTTTTACAATGTAGACACGTCCTTATTTAGGAATAACTTTGACACCAGTAAAAGCGGAGGGATCAATAATTACTTTTACGAATTCTACTCGGTAGCGTGAGTCATTTTCCATAAGATTACCAAGCTCTAATAGGTGTTTTTTATCCTTTGTTTTACCTGATTTATCATCGGTGCTAATGAAAAAGTCGTTTACCCTTTTAGTCGCTATGCTGTAGTTGATAAGTACTTCCTTCCCGTCTTTTTTGAAACTCGCGTCCCAATCCTTAACTCCTGCCTTAATTTGAGTCTCATTTGGTTCGACTGACTTGGTAAGGTAAGGCTGTAGCTCAGTTTTTATT
>Ga0155902_127_pt1 | contig 35661 bp, 27 predicted proteins | sample RifCSPlowO2_01_FD_107556 | JGI IMG/M metagenome (GOLD analysis project Ga0155902, IMG submission 107556) | Candidatus Levybacteria bacterium RIFCSPLOWO2_01_FULL_37_26 | reverse complement strand
ATCTTGGGCAGATACTGATGCGGTTGGACTTGTTCCATTTACCCCTAAGACTGCGAATTTGGCAGAAGAGGTAGCTTGAGCGCCAACCAGAAGATCTACGGTTGAGTTGGCAGGATATATTGATCCACTAGTTTGATATAGTCTGGCGTAGTCAGTAAGTAAGCTGATGTTAGCTTCTCCAGAAGGACTTTCGGAAAGAGTAAAATCTCCATTGAAATCAAGAGTGCTAATTGAACTCCCTACAGCCGTATCGTTTGACTCAACATTGATAATTCCAGCGCTGCTCCCTCCTGCATCCGCCGCGCAATCCCACTCGGAATTTGTATCGTCCCACTTTAGAACATACGCATCCGTACATCCCTGAATAAGCGTCAATTGATTACTACTAGAGCCTTGAAATTCAAGGCCTGAGTTTGAGCTTGTAGAACCAGTACCATCGGCTGTAGTTAGCAAATTAACTAAAAGATTGCCGGACGAAACAGTAAGGCCATTGCCTGTTAAATCTCCGATGCTGTCCGTTGCAACAGTCAAAAATCCTCCCACGCCTAAATTCGCCGACACAGTCGCGCTTCCCACAATATCAAGTTTTGTCGAAGGAGATGTTGTTCCGATCCCAACATTATCGCTTGAGGTGCTAAGCCTCACAGTTGTTCCATCGTCTGTCCAGCCTGTGGCAGATGTGGCTGAGGAACCGGTAATAGTTACCTTCTTGTTTGAGGTGTCTGCACTCAACGTGATATTGCTCCCGGCGGCAAGCTCAAGAGTATCGGTATTGGATCCTGTTGAAAAGGAGGTGCTTCCAACCTTTACGGTTTTGAAGATATTCTGAGAAGAGCCCGGATCTGTGTTGGCAATTGTTGGAATTTGCCCTGCTCCAACAGATATTCCTGTACCCGCAGTTGCTCCATATAAGACATTTGAAGCAGTAAGCGTGCCTGTTCCGGCATCTATATCCTGGTTTTCTGTAATAACACCCCCGCTTAAAGTGGCAATCTCCAATGCGCTTAAACCTTTTAGAAAGTCTGAGTCTTGCGCAAATTTGCTCGGGATGTTGACGTTAAAAAAAAGGCTATTATCTGTTGTTGTTGCTTGCAAAACCTGGCCGCCATCGCTTCGCTCAAAAGTTAACATGCGGGGTGTTTGTGAATTAATCCCAAGATAGGAAATCAGTTTTTCTCCTACGCCTGTTTTCAAACCAATAATGCCTAAAATTAGCAATACTAAAAACAGACCGCCAGCGAAAAAGCCTGCCTTGATTCTTCTGTCATTGCGAGAGCTCAAAGAGCTCGCGGCAATCCCATCCTGAGATTGCTTCGCTTCGCTCGCAATGACAAATGGCGAAGAACGTGGAGGAATATCTCCGACATTGGGTGTAAGAGCAGAAGGAGTGACGAAAGGTAAAGATCTGCGATTTTTAAATGTAAATATTTGTTCTTTTGTATATCGTCTTTGGTTGCCTTGTGTTCGCGTTGGAACTAGCACATCGGCTTTATCCCAACGACGTAAAGTTTTCGTAGAAACATCTAGTATCTTAGCAGCTTCTTGAATTGTCAATAAATCTATACTCATGGGCAGTCCCGACTTGGTCGGGATTAAACTTGGACTTTAAGATCAAATATTGTTAAACTTGGACTTCCGAACACTTATTGTCCAACTTCATGTCTAAGTATATTTAGGCATATATCATGCATGGATGTCAAGTACTAAATAATCTTATCTTAATCTTATCATAAAATTATATTTTAGCCTCGTTTTGTCCAAGTTTTCCAGTTTATACAAAAACCTAGCTTATGATAAGATTATGATACGAAACTCAACACTAACACTTGACAACCAAACTAAAAGAGACTTACACTTGATATACAAATACAATTTTCAATTCGAAATTTGAAATTTTCAATCAAATCTAAAATCTAAATTTGAAAATTAAGTCATTGAAAATTCAATGAAAATTAAAAATTAAAAATTTAAAATTTGATAATGGATATGAAGTACTTGATTCTTGCCATTTCGGCTTTGACTTTGTTAGTTTTATTGCATACCGAGGCTATTGCCCAGGATACATCCTCCGGCGTAACTATATCAATCCCTATCAAGGATGAGAATGCCCAAGATGGAAGTATTATTTCCTCAACAGCTAAAGGCTATGTTTTAAGCAACACTGCTTATGACCAATCAGTTTATGGTGTAATTACGGAAAACCCATCGGTGTTTATAGAGAATGTAAATCTCGAAGACACAAAGCCTGTAATTAGCACTGGAAAAGCATATGTGCTAGTTTCAACAATCAATGGCGAAGTAAACATTAACGACCTAATTACAACTTCTACGATCCGTGGCGTTGGACAAAAAGCTACTGCCAATGGATTTATCCTGGGAACTGCCCTCGAAGGCTATTCCGAACCAAACAAAGACACAACCGGTAAAATCTTAGTTTCTGTTAATCCCAAGTACAACGGATCATTCACGGCCCAAGGAAATCTATTGGAGCTTTTAAGAAGCGGCCTGGATGCATTCCCCCTCTCTCCGCTTGCTTCACTTCGCTATTTCCTGGCAGCAATAATCGCAATTGTATCCTTCATTTTAGGGTTTATGTATTTTGGCAAAGTTGCAAGAACCGGCGTTGAAGCTCTAGGACGAAATCCCCTTGCAGGACGCATGATTCAGCTTTCTGTTGTTCTTAATCTTTTATTGACCATCGCAATCATGGCTATCGGACTAGGAATTGCATACCTTATTCTGATATTATAAAGATATAAAAAATACATAATGAAAAAGACGGTAGAAAATAGAATATGGAAGATAGTAGTAGAAGTTAGGGGATGGAGGCTAGATAAGTTTCTATCATCGACCTTCTATCTTCAAAATACTATCCTCTACCCTCTATCATCTATCGTCAAGAGAAATATGTATATTTGCTATTTTATATTTAAGATTTGATATGACTATTGAACCAATCGTCTTTTTTGTTTTAATCATAGCAATATTGATCCTAAGCTTAAGCCTATGTGTGATTGTTATTTCTTATGAAAAGTTTGCCCATAAACTACAATTGCTGCATAAAGAAAAAAGTCATATTGAGGATAAAATGCTAAAAAAGTCTGGTAACATTCTGGAAGAGGCAAGAGAAAAAGCCGTAAAAATTGTAGATAATGCAAATCTTTTTGATGAGTCCACTAAAAAAATATTTGATCAGGAATTAAAAAGGACATCCGAGTCTCAAATTAAGACCCTTGAAAAATTATCCTATGACTATCTTTTTGCATTTCAAAAAGAACTGATCGCCCTAAAGGAAAACAACATCAAAATGATGGGCAATGTATCAAAAGATATAGAAAATAGTGTTGTAGCAGAGCTTAATGACTTTAAAGAAATTCTTAAAAAAGAAACTTATGACTCTCAAAAAATTGTCCAGACCAAAATCGAGGAAGCTTATAAAGTTGTACAAAAAGAAATCGAGGACTACAAAGGAACACAGCTTAAAAAGGTTGAAGTCCAAATTTACGATATCATTCAAAACGTCTCCAAAATAGTTTTGGGCAAAACCCTATCTTTACAAGAACATGAACAGCTTGTAATTGATGCGCTAGAGAAAGCGAAGAAAGAAGGCGCTCTTTAAAATTGACCTAATTAATCTAATTAATCTAATTAACCTAATTAACCTAAACAATGACCAATAACCCAATTACAAAAAATTATGATCTGGAAGAAAGAACAGCTAAATTTGGTGAAGATGTGATTAGGTTCTGTAAGAAAATTCCAAGAGGTCCAGTTACCGATCCATTGATTACCCAATTAGTAAAATGCGGCACAAGTGTTGGAGCAAATTATTGCGAAGCAGACGATGCAGAAAGCAAACAAGATTTTAGACATAAAATAGGTATTTGTAAAAAAGAAAGTAGAGAAGCAAAACATTTCGTAAGAATGATAGTGGTTGCTGTACCAGAATTAAAAGAAGAAGCAACGAAGTTATGGCAGGAGGCAAAAGAGCTAAACTTGATTTTTAATTCTATTTATAAAAAGGTAAAATGACAATTAACTTAATTTACCTAATTGGCCTAATTTCTAAATTGGAGAATTGGGATTTCTTTAGGTCAATTAAAAATTAGAAATTAGAAATTTGGTTATGACATATTCCGATATCTTAGGACATATTAAAACTATTGATCAGGCAAGAGATTTTCTTTACGAAATTGATATGCTTCTTGAAGAACTTTTTAAAGCGGAAAATGATGCTTTCGAAAAAAAACTAAACTCCATTAGCGTTCTAACCTCGCAAGTGATAAAAGAAGCAATTCTTAAAGAGAATATTGGCTTAGAAAATAAAAACATGATTAAGGAATATCTCATCGGGCTAAAAGAACAACTTCAAAACCTTAAGACTATTAAGCTGTCTATATTTTTCGAGCCTTCAGCAGACTTGATTGACAATCTATTCTCTTGGGTTTTAAAAAACCAAGGGACCGGAATTGTTTTGGATATAAAGACCGACAAATCAATTCTCGGAGGAATAACTGTAGAATTTGAAGGTAAATACAAAGATCTAACCCTTAAAAAAACGCTTGAAGAAGCGTTTGTAAGTAAGAGAGAAGAAATAATGGGACTCCAGGAATATCAAACATGAAATTCTTAAGTGCTAAATCTTAAGCAATTGAAAATAGTTTATGGAAAATAGAAAATGGTAGTGGAGATTAGAAAATAGAAATTAGATTCAAATTTCCGATTTCTACTTTCTATTACTAATTTCCAATTTCTAATAACTAATTTCTTAGTTTTATGAAAGATTTCCAATATTATCTTAATTCCATTGGCGAAATAGGCTATGTGGAAGAAACGACAAATTCTATAATTTATGCAAGCGGATTGCCGGAAGTAAAACCCGGAGAACTTGTGCTTTTTGAGACCAAAGACCCTAGTCTTCCCTCACAGCTTGGTCAGGTTCTATCCTTTAATGAGAATTCTGTGGAACTACTTTTCTTCTCCAAAGATTTACCAACACCAGGAACAAAGATTGTTCGCACCAATGAGCTTCTTAAGATCCCCCTTGGAGATGAATTACTAGGCAATGTAATTGATCCCTTAGGCAAATCTCTTGAAGATAAAATGTTAAATATAAAACCAACTGCCATATCGGGGCCTATCAATACCCTTGCATCAGGTATTACTACCAGAAAATCCATAAAAAGACACTTTGTAACCGGAGTGCCCATTGTAGATCTGCTTCTTCCTTTAGGGTATGGGCAAAAACAGCTTATTATCGGAGATAGAAAAACAGGCAAAACAGATTTTTTGCTGCAATCTGTATTAACCCAGGCAAAATTGGGTAAAATTTGCGTTTACGGCGCCATTGGGAAAAGAAAGCTTGACATAAAAAAACTTCGGGATGTTTTTGTAAATTACGAGATCATGGATCGGATAGTTATTGTTGCTTCGGGACCACAAGACCCGACATCTCTAATTTATCTTACCCCCTACTCCGCGATGACCATAAGTGAATACTTCAGAGACGAAGGACATGATGTATTGCTAGTTCTCGATGATTTATCTACGCATGCTAAATTTTACCGGGAAATTTCATTGCTTGGCAAAAAATTCCCCGGCCGCAACTCTTACCCTGGGGATATTTTTTATACCCACGCAAGCCTATTAGAGAGAGCCGGAAATTTTATAACTCCTAATGGAGAACGGGCAATCACATGCCTGCCGGTTGCTGAAACCATACAGGGAGACCTATCCGGATATATTCAAACAAATCTTATGTCTATGACCGACGGACACTTATATTTTGACACTGACTTTTTTGGCAAAGGAAGAAGACCGGCAATAAATCCTTTTTTATCCGTAACAAGAGTTGGAAAACAAACTCAATCGATTGTAAAGCGGGAAATTACGCGTGAAATCTTAAGCTTTCTCACCCTTTTTGAAAAAATGCAAAGCTTCACGCATTTTGGAGCAGAACTCAATGAAACTACTAAAGTTACTATTTCCGTCGGGCAGGAATTAATTAAGTTTTTTCAACAACAGCCTTCATCCACAATACCAATAAATGCGCAAATACTTCTTTTTTGTTTGCTCTGGCTGGATGTTGTTCAGAAATTTTCTTTTTTTGAAAAAAAGGAGGATATAGAAAAGATTATCAGGCTATATGAAACAAGAGAAGATTTTCGTAAATATGTCAACTCAACAATTGAAACTGCGATTTCATTCAATAAACTCCTTGGCACTATCAGACAAAAAAAAGACGAGATTAGCCAATTCTATCAATGACTACTAAAAAACAAAATCAACTGGACATTGAATATTCGGAGAGCCTTAAAATTGTTATGGAAACATATCAGGAGATTGCTGCCTCACGCATGCAACATGTCAGAACCTCTGTTATCTCAAGTCGGGATTTTCTATTAAGCATAAATATTGTTTTTCAGCAAGTCAAATCTTCTTACAAAACCAATAACCTGCCTGCCGGCAGGCAGGGCCTGCCTAAAAAAAACTTTATAAAGTATAATGGCAAGACTATTTTTATACTAATATCGGCAAACACCGGGCTTTATGGCGACATAATAGCAAGAACGTTTGACTTGTTTGCCAAAGAGATTAGAAAGGAACAGGGAGATATAGCTATTATCGGAAGAGTCGGACTAAAACAATTCCAGGAAGCATTTCCCAAGAGAAATTTTATGTACTTTGAGCTTTCCGATGATAAGATCGATCTTGAGACATTAAAAAAAATCATCCCCCATTTAATCCAATATGAAAAGGTGCTTGTGTTTTATCAGCAGTTCCAGAATATTATTTCATCTCAACCAATAATTACCAGCGTCTCCGGAGACATATTACCAATGGATAAAATAGATTCCGGCATAAAGTATGTTTTTGAACCTTCTCTTGATAAGGTTATGGAATTTTTCGAACAACAAATTTCCGGCTCAATTTTTGAACAAACCGTTTACGAATCTCAACTCGCCAAATTTTCTTCCCGAATGGTTGCGCTAGATAAAGCAACAGAAAATATTCAAAAAAATCTTAAACAAATAATGCTTCAAAAAGAAAGAATAAAACATCAAGCTATCAATAAAGAACAAAATCAAAGGCTAGCCAGCATGAGGCTATGGACAACAAAATAATTTTCAATTCGTCCCGCTGAGCGGGATCAATCAATTTTAAATGTTTAAAAATTTAAATTTTCAAATTTAGATTTCATTTCAAATTAAAAATTTAAAATTAAAAATTTAATTATTTATGGATACCACCTACGGCAAAATTATAGGCATTCAAGGACACATTATTGAAGTAGAATTTACCCAAAACCAGCCTAAACTTCACGACATCTTGATTTTGGAGAAAGATCCTTCGACCAAAATGGAAGTCTTCGCGTCAAAAGGAAGATCTACTTTTTATTGCATAAGCTTATCGCAAATGCAAAAAATATCTCGCGGAATGAATGTTTTAAGCACCAAAAAACCAATTTTGGTACCGGTTGGAAATGGGACTTTAGGAAGAGTTATCGATGTATTTGGGAATCCTTTGGATGAATTAGGCGAGATAAAAAAAGATGCCGAATTGCCCATCTATAAAGATTCTCCTTCCATAAAGAATATTACCTATCATCAGGATCTTCTTGAAACGGGCATTAAAGTAATTGATCTTTTCTCCCCTATTGTTAAAGGAGGGAAAATCGGAATTTTTGGAGGCGCCGGGGTAGGCAAAACACTGCTTATTACAGAAATAATTCACAATGTTGTTGGCAACCCCGCTTCGCAGCCAGCCTCGCTGAGTCTAGGCGGGAAGCTCCAGCGAAGCGAGAACTCAAAAGAAAGCGTGTCTGTATTCGCAGGGGTGGGAGAAAGAATACGGGAGGGACATGAATTATATGAAACGCTAAAGGACAGAGGAGTACTACCTTTCGTGGCCTTAGTCTTAGGCACCATGGGCGAAAACCCCAGCGTTCGTTTTTTAACATCCTTTTCAGCTATTACAATAGCTGAGTACTTCCGTGATGTCTTAAAAAAAGACGTATTATTTTTCATAGACAATATTTTCAGGTTTGCCCAGGCGGGCAACGAACTGTCCGTGTTGATGAATACAATCCCTTCTGAGGATGGATATCAAGCAACACTCTCATCCGAAATGGCAGCCTTTCACGAACGATTAACACCTGGTTTATCAGCCAGCATAAGCACTATAGAAGCGATATATTTGCCAAACGATGACATACTGGATCAGGGAGTTCAGGCGGTTTTCCCATACTTAGACTCAACAGTGGCATTATCAAGAAACATCTATCAGGAAGGATTTCTTCCGGCGGTTGACATTCTTTCATCTACTTCTGCCAATTTAAATGCAAGCGTTGTTGGACAACTCCATTCCGAAGTTGTTTTAAGCGCTCAAAATCTCTTAAAACAAGCGGCAAGCTTGGATCGTATAGTCTCTCTGGTCGGCGAGACAGAATTATCAATCCAAGACAAAGTAATTTATGAACGCGCTAAAAAACTCCGTAATTTTATGACCCAAAATTTTTTTGTTGCAGAAAATCAAACCGGACGAAAAGGCGCATATGTAGATCGCCAGACTACGGTTAGAGATGTAAATGCTATACTGAATGGCAAACTCGACAATGTATCCGAAGAAAAATTAAAATTTATAGGAAGCATCAAGGAGATCAGCGGAAGCTAATTGTTAAATTGTTCAATTGTTATATTGTTAACCACCCCTCCGTCTGCTGACGGATTCCCCTCCTTAAAAAGGAGGGGTTAGGGGAGGTAGCAATTTAGCAATGAACAATATAGCAATTATTCCTTAACAATGTAAAACAATGCCTAACTCTATAACTATCAATATCAAAAACAGGCAAGGGACGATGTTTAGCGACACTGTTAAAGCCGTGTCATCGTACAACGACAAAGGGCCTTTTGATATTCTCTCGGAACATGAAAACTTTATTTCCCTAATTAAGCAAAAAATTGTAATCCATAAACTTGATAATAAAACACAAGAGTTCAAAATAGACAACGGAGTATTAAGGGTTTATAAAAATAACGTCAATATCTTTATTGGAATATAGGGTTTTATTGCATATCATTCTGAACACATTCGACAAGCTCAGTGTAAACTGCGCGAAGAATCTGACATTCGATTAGGCTAAACTCTCCTTTCGTAGTCGGCTTGGTGATGGGTTCGTATTTTCTCATGATTTGGGGCTGCAAAATGTTCTTTTATAAAACTAATTGTTTCGTTTGGATCCTGAGTGTTAACGAATATTCCGGTTCCAAGCTCAAATCCGCCCAACGTCTTAATTCTTGGAATAATACGTAAATACCAATCTCCCCCGGGATAGATATAAAAATTAAAGGGAAAATCATTGCCATGACGAAGATTAAAAATCTGGACCAAACGGGACAATGTGTAAGATAAATCTGCCACTTCCCCATCCGTTATTTCTCCAAATGCCCTTCCTCTTTTTTTGGGCGCTATCCAAACCTCATCCGGCCACTGGCTGCTTTTTGGACAAAATAGGTAAAAATGCGGGGTCAAAACAGTTGACTCATGCTTCATCTCTCCAAGCTCCGGATTATCGCCTGAACCGCCGGCAGGCCCGCCTTGACTCGGCCCGCCTAGCCGCGGCGAGGCTGGCCAACTTATGGGTTGCGGACCGGAACTGTAGGATGCCTCTACGCTAAGTCTTGCGATATCCATTTTTATATCCGATGGTATAACCGCAAGCTGGGTATGCGGATGAGGAAGACTTTCTCCGCCTCCCTCTCCCCTGTTATGAAAAATGAACACTTGCCCTTTTTTTTGGTGGGTAATAAAACGCTGCCGGTAAGTCTTTATTATAAGCTCTACTTGATGCAAAGGGAGCTCGTCAAAGTTTTTATGATGATCCGGGGAATGAATAATAACCTCGTGAATTGGGGCAAAAGGATATTTATTTGGTATAACACGAATTTTCCAATTACTATCGTTTGGTTCCCCACCGACTCTATAAACTTCATTCTCGCCCATCTCTCTTCCCAGGCAAAAAGGGCAAATAGGCTCAGCCCCTTTTGAAATATCCGGACGCTTTGCTCTCCGAGGCGCTAAAATTACCCATTTTTTAGAAATTGGGTTTTGAAGAAATTTAAAATCCATTCTTTTGATATAATATCATAAAACATGAATAAAAAAACTCAAGTTTCAATAATTGTTCCAACCAAAAATGAAGAAGGCAATATTTTACGATGCATAAGGTCAATAAGACAACAAAAATTTGATGGCACTTTAGAAATAATTCTTGTAGACAACAACTCCGAAGATAAAACAGTTGAGATTGCAAAAAAACTAGTTGACAAAATCATTATCGCGGGTCCTGAACGATCAACGCAAAGAAACGTAGGAGCAAAATCTGCTCACGGAGACTGGCTTTTATTTTTGGATGCCGATATGGAGTTATCAAGAAACGTGATAGAAGAGTGCCTAAGCCTTACAAAAAACCGAATCGTTACGCCTATTATTACTATTACCGAACAAGGAAAAGGTGCCACTTTCTGGGGAAAGGCTTTGGCGCTTGAAAGAAATTGTTACCAGTATACATTTTGGCTGCAGGCCGCTCGCTTTTTTCCCAAAAAATTTTTTTTGAAAGTCGGAGGATATGATGTAAACCTTGTTGCCGGAGAGGACTGGGATATTACCGAGCGGTTCCGAAACGAAGGGCTTCCAAATCTTTATACCAAGCACTCTTATCTTACCCACCACGAACCGCAAACTTCACTATTTGAACTTCTTAAAAAAGAAATGCTTTACATAAAACATATCGATAAATACGCAAAAAAACACCCGCTTTCCTTCTCGTACCAAGGAAGTCTTTTATATAGAATGTTTCTTTGGACTAGGCATTGGGGCGAGCTTCTCCGTCATCCAATCTTAACAACAGCATTTTTTTCCTACAAGCTACTGGTCTGGTTTATGTGGCAATGGCACAGGAGAAAATTCGAAACACGAAATGTGAATAATTGAAAATAGTTGATGGAAAATAGAAAGTGGTAATAGAAAATAGAGATTAGAAAATAGATTATACTAATATCAATTTTCCACTTTCCATTACTATTTTCCAATTTCTAAGAACTAATTTCCTGTCTATTAAGATTGCAGTGCATTCTCGTACACCTTCAACAGTTTCCTATTTGTCACTTCAATCCAAAACTTCTTCATAAACCTATTCCTTGCTTCTTTACCCATTTTCTCCCGCAGCGTCTTATTTGTTATCAGCTTCTCAATTTCCTTAACGCTTCCGCGACGTATTAGAAACCCTGTTTTACTCTTATTTATGCTACAATGTCATCGATGTCAAAACTCCAAACGCTTCGAAATAAAATAGGCGAAGTTGAATTCCGCAAAAAACTAGCGATACAATTTGATGGAAAAGGTGTTTTCTATGAAGGAGAACCAACAGGCAAGGAATACGAATCGATAACCAAAGACCGTATAAAAGACTATACTAAATATTTTTCCCAGCTTAAAAAAGCAAATATTCCATTGGGGCCATATCTCGAATTAGGAGGCGGAGTTGGGCAAGGCGCAATGCTTCTTAAAAACAAATTCAGACAACAAGGCTTCACTTGTGACATTTCCTATGATACATTAAGATTGGCTAAAAAATATAAAGATATATTAAGATATAGCAAAATGCCTATTCGTATTTGCGCAGATATCTATAATTTGCCGTTTAGAGCAGGAAGCATTCCATTTATCTTCACTTTTCAAACGCTTCATCATCTTCCCGATCCAAAACCAGTGCTTGAAGAAGTAAAAAGAGTTTTAGCGCCCGGAGGATATTTTTATTTTAATGAAGAACCGGTCGCTCAAACATTCAACTTAAATCTATGGCGCAGAGACAGAAATTTAAAATGGTTTGAGAAACTTTTAAAAGCAACAATAATCCTGCATTTTATTTCCCGGATTGGAAAAGCCGAAACTGACAACGATATATTGGAGGAAACATTTTCTCTCAAGGTTTGGGAGAAAGCTCTTAGCATATTTTCAAAAGCATATGTAACTATTAAAGTCTTTCCGTTTGGGCCTACAATAAGACTTGAAAAAAACAATAAAGCCGGCTGGCTACAGCCTCCTTTTTGGAAACGCTTCCTCCTTAACATTTTAGGCGGAGGGATTGAGGCAATTTGTCAAAAGGAGGATGGAAACAAACAAATTGAGGACACATTACTTAATCTCCTTGCGTGCCCAAACTGTATTCATAAACCAAAACTTTCAGCACTTGACGCGCGTCTTTTATGTAACGTCTGCAAATCTTCTTTTAAGAAAAGAAATGGTGTATTTATGTTGTTTTCAAACAAACAAGAAAAATTACTTTACTCACAATGAAAAAAATAACAAACATGCTTCCTAGTGTCACGGTAGTATTGCCTACAATGAATAGGAGAAACTCGCTCCAAGAATCGTTAAAATCACTTTATAAGATGGACTATCCAATAGAGAAACTTGAGCTGATCATTATAGACAATGGGTCAACCGATGGTACATCAAATCTGGTGAAAAAACAATTTACTCAAGCTAAGCTTATCACTTTACCTTCAAATATAGGTTTTGCTCCAGCTCTTAATGTAGGGATAAGACAAGCAAGAGGTAAATATATATTTGCGACAAACGATGATGTGATTTTTGATAAAAATTGTCTCTCTGAACTTGTGAAACTTGCCCAAAGCGATACAAAAATAGGGATAGTTGGAGGTAAGATGTTTTTTTATAATCAACCCAACCAAATGGCTCTTCCAGGTTTCCGTGTTAATATCTGGCTTGGGTATCACCCGTATGACTTTAAAGGAAAAGATCAAGTTCGAGAAATGGATGTCGCAACAGGGGGATGTATGCTGATGAGAAAATCAATGCTCAAATCTATAGGTCTTTTTGATGAGGGATTTTTCTTTTGTGGAGAAGATTACGATCTTTGTTTCCGAGCACGAATTACGGGATTTAAAACAATGTATTGTCCAACGGCCATTGTGTGGCACAAGTTTTTAGGAAGTGGGAAACAAAGTTTTAGTGCTCTTTTTAGGCATTACCAAGGTAAGTTTCGTTTTATGTTGATTCATGCTAATTTTTTTCAACTCTTTCTGTTTTTGCCTCTTCAACTTTTCATAGGCTTTCGTCATGTGAGCCCTATTTTTGCTGCTCTCTTTTGGAACATCAAAAATTTGCCCCCAGCTCTTGAATCAAGAAGAAAAGTACATAGGTTAAAAAAAGGATGATAACTTATCCAAAAGTTTCTATCATATTTCCAAACTATAATGGCGGAAGTGAACCTTTGGAATGTATTAAGTCGATAAAAAACCTTAGTTACCTAAAGGATAAAATAGAGATTATAGTAATTGATAATAACTCGACAGACGGATCATTAGAACAGTTAAAAGTTCAAAGTTCAAAGTTCAAAGTTGAGGGGCGAAGGTTAAAGGTTATTGAGAATAAAGAAAATGCGGGGTTTGCAAAGGCTATTAACCAGGGAATTAAAGGATCAAGTGGAGACTATATATTTATTACAAATGACGATATTGTTTTTGAGAAAAATAGCTTGAGAAATATGATTGAATATATGGAAAAAAATCCAACAGTCGGTATTACCGGCGGAAAAATTTTTCTCAAAAGTAGCCCAAAAAAAATAATTTCCTGCGGGTTTATGATGAACCGATGGAATGGCAACATTTTCCGCGCTCCTTACCCCGACAAGATAAAAGAACCAGACTGGGTGCAAGGATGCGCAATGCTAATACCCAAAATTGCTCTAAAAAAGCTTGGACTTCTTGATGCAGGATTCTCGCACTACTTTGAAGATTTTGATATTTGCCTGCGCGCAAAAAAATCAGGATTTTCTGTACACTACTTTCCGGATGCTATTTTCTGGCATGGAGAAGCAACAACAGGAAATAAAGACAAAAAAAATAAATACTATCAATGGTACAAAAACAAAATAAGATTTATAATAAAAAATCTCCCTCTTATCAATATTATAAGCATTCTCTCATTGCAATTGTTCCTTATTACGCCTTACCGATTAATCGTACGACACGACAAAAGATTTATTCCTTTTCTAAAAGGATTGTTGTGGAATATTGCACATCTGGAAGAAACGCTTTCCGTTCGAGCAGGAAAAACTATATAAAATAATGAAAAAAATAAAAATTCTCCATTTAGGTTGTGGTATAAACAAAATACCCGAAGCTCTAGGTATAGATATTAATAAAAAATCGAATGCTGATATAATCCATGATTTAGATAAATTTCCCTACCCATTTAAAGCAAACCAATTTGAAAAAGTAATAGCCGACAATATTATAGAACATTTAGATAATATACCAAAGGTAATGGAAGAAATTTATAGAATCTCGAAAAACGGCGCCAAAGTTTTTATAACAACCGGCCACTTCAGCGGATTGGATAGTTTTACCGACCCAACTCACAAACATTTTTTTACCAGCCGTACGTTTGATTACTTTATTCCGGGAACAGCTTTATATAATAAATACAACTATTCTACCAAGGCAAAATTTAAAAAAGTTAGTGTTAAACTTGGATCTACAATTAGTTCTAATCCAATACTTAAATTAATACTGCTTTTTATTAACAACTATGCTGTATTGTACGAAAAACGTTTTGCTTTTATTTTTCCTGTTGGCGTAATCTCTTACGAATTAGAAGTAATTAAGTAATGAAAAAAATAATCTTAGAAAAACTTTTTGCCTGTCCCCGTTGCCAAACATATTTACAAAATGTTAAAACGAGTAAGGGTAAGTGTAAAAAATGTGGATTTACATATAAAAAAACGGGTAATATCTGGCACTTTTTGCACTCTCCGATAAAAGAATCAAATGATTCGCTTGAAAAATACAACTCCATGCATACAGAAGCGTTTGGCGGGCCGCAGGATGGATCGTATGAAATACTTGCAAGTATTGCCCGAGGAAATAAAACGATTGATATTGCTTGTGGTGAAGGAATAATCGAGAAATTAGCGCCTGAGACAGTTGGCGTTGAATTCTCATTAAATGCCTTGAAGAAAGCTAAGATAAACGGCGCAAAGTATTTGGTTTTGGCCGATGCGCATGCCCTTCCCTTTGTCGATAATGCTTTTTATATAGCTATATCATCAGGGAACCTTGAGCACTTCGTAGATCCCCAAAAAGCAATCAACGAAATGGCACGGGTTTCAAAAATTCAAATTATCATAGTACATAAATATCCCCCACTCCCCTTTGCAGCTTTTTTATACAAATTATTCACATTGTTTTTGAAAATCAAACATCAGCCAATTGAAAATCCTATTGAGGAAAAAAAACTTTTGAGCATGATGAAAAACGCGGGACTTTCTATTGTCTACAAAGGCGTTTGGACTCTGCCTGTTAACTATGGACGGGTTATCAAATTCCTTCCCGAGCTAAATAGTATCCCTAGCTGTTCATTTGTAATATCAATCAAAAAATAAAATGTTCATTGCAATACTAATCATAGGCATACTCCTTCGAATTTTCGCCTTAAACCAACACGATTTTTGGTTTGACGAAGCATTCACTTATCATATCGCACGACTTCCTGTCAAAGATCTTATTGCTGCATCTCTTACCGATAATAACCCGCCGCTATATTATTTGCTAATCCATTTTGTTTTAAAAATTGGACAAAATGAGCTAATACTAAGGCTTCCTTCACTTATTTTAGGTATTTTAGCGATTCCTCTTATCTATATAGTTTTAAAAGAACAGATTAATAGAAAGGCAGCCATAATTGCCGCATCGCTTTTTTCCGTGTCTCCTCTTGCAATTTATACAGCCGCTGAGGCCCGCCCTCATGGGCCTGCTGTTATTTTTACACTGTTTATCTCTATGGTATTTTTTAGGCTAATTAAAAAATCAAACATAAAATATAGCGTCCTTTTCATTTTTCTTGCTATTCTTAGTATATACGTTCATTTCTATACTCTTTTGCTTTTTTTGCCGTTCACTTTGATCGTTGTATTTGGAAAGAGTCGGATTAAAATCTTAAAATGGTTGATTATTCTTTCTATAATACTTTCAGCTCTTATACCATGGTTCTATTTCTCAATCCAAAAAATACATAGCGATTGTGCTTGTCCGCCAACATTTCTTTCTTTACCCTCAGCTTTGGTCTCACCCGTAATTGGAGGGGTCGGAGAATTCACTCTTCGTTCTTTTCCTACACTCCCCTTACCGATTTTCTTGCTTTTTGCTACAACTACACTTATACACCTTCTATTGTTTTTAAAAGGCCTTGCTCAAAACCGCTCTATCGCATTTCTTTATCTTGTGCCGCTTGCGATTTTAAGTCTTTTTGGATTATTCTTCCCTGTTTTCTCCCCAAAAGCATTTGCTATTTTTAATCCTATTTATTTTGCTATAGTAGCTATTGGCATCGTTTCCTTTAGAAAGTCAGGCCTAATTACCATTCTGGTAATAATTTTGCTTGGAACAATCAGTTTGATTCAAGCTGCCAATCCTTTTTTTGCCGGCACAAGATTAAAACCCATCTATATTATTATTAAACACAATCGATCTATTCCCGTTTTAAATACCTCACTTCTTACATATTATTCACTTGATTATTATTCGCAAGGAAATCAAAAGCATATTCTTATTACTCAAAATCCCCTTTCAATAGAAACATTAAAATTTATCGGCGGACAAAAACAAGAAGTTGATCCAAAATCTGATAGACTTTGGCTGGTTGATACTGAAAAATGGACAAATACAAAGGATCGCGAAAGTGCCATAAAAATAATCTTCGACAAATACTCTGTTGAAAAAACGTATAAAATTGACAAAATCTCTATAGTCTTATTAAAAATAAAATGAAAATCGGAGTATTAACAGAAATCATCAATTATCATTCAGGCGCAAGAGCGCCGTTAATGATAGCAAAAGGTCTGGCAAAACGCGGTCATAAAGTAACAGTGTTTGCTTATGATTTCATGCTTGATCAGCCTGCTTTTGATGATCTAAAAAAAAGCGGTGTAGAAATTGTTTTGATCCAAAAAAAGAAAGTAAAATATATCGGGAAATATCTATCCAGCATTTCTTTATTTAAAAGTCTTAAGACGAATCCTCCTGATGCTGTATGGTTCTCGGGTACATTGCCATTCTTCTTTGCCGCAAAACTCGCAGGAATTCCCATAGTCCGTATGTATCAAGGCACACAATTCAACGCATTGCTAGAAAATAAAAACCCAAACGAAAAAAACTCCCTAAAAGATGCTTTATTGAATACAATTGCGAATTGGTATATTTATTTAAATGATTTCATATCATTTAGACTTTCAAACTCCGTTGTTGCCATTAGTAAATTCGCAGCAAAAGAAGGTGAAACGCTTTATAAGAAGAAATGTGATGACATTATCTATCATGGAACCACTTTTTTACCAAAAGTAAAATCTTCTGTCAAAAAACAAAAAAACTCAATAAAGATTCTTTCTGTATCCAGGATTACCCCATATAAAGGTTTTCATTTGATACTTGAGGCGGTAAAAAAAGTAAAGACGAAAAAAAATATCCTTGTTACGATTGCCGGCTCGCAAGCAAAACATCATTATGTAGAATATTTGAAAAAAGTTGGCGGAGACAATATTAAGATAGTTCTTGATCCATCAGATCTTGATCTTGCAAAGTTATATCAGGAAGCGGACTTTTGTGTTGTCGCGGATAGGTTTTTGTATTTTGGACTGTCAATCTACGAAGCAGCTTTTTTTGGTAAGCCAACCATTTCTCTTAACAATGCTGCTGCTTCAGAAATTATCGATCACGGCAAAACAGGATTGATTGCAAAAACGCCAGAAGAACTAGGGTTGTATATAAAGAAGCTTTCTGAAAATCCTATCTTTAGGAAAAAACTTGGTATTTCAGCGCAAAAGTTAGCCCTGCAATTTACATGGGAAAAATGCGCGCTTGAGTGGGAAAAGGAACTATTAAAATATGCCAAACAACCATTACAATAAACAATATTTTGAAGAAAGAGACCATCTTGATCTGCATATAGCGGAATCAATAATGCTATTTATGGATGAGCATAAACTCAAAAGCCTATTAGATATTGGCTGTGGAACAGGAAGAATGGTTAAATATTTTAATGACTTGGGTTTCAAAGCATTAGGTTGCGACATTTATGATGACGCCCTAAAAGCTGCAAGAAAGATAAATAAAAAAAACTCTATTGTGCGAGCCTCTGCTGTAAAGCTTCCATTTAAAAAAAACGCCTTTGATATGATCATTTCGATTTCTGTAATCGAGCATTTAACCCCAAAGGAGGCAGAAAAATTTATAAAAGAAGCAGAACGCGTACTAAAACCGGGTGGATTTATTTTTTTAGTTACCCCAAATTATTCAACTCCAATCCGACTGTTACAAGGGAAAAAATGGTTTGGCTATTTAGATCCTACACACGTTAATTTTTATACACCAAAACGCTTATCAACTTTATTAAAGAACTCTGGTTTTATAAATACAAAAACTCGCTTTAAGACTATTTACGGGTCAACATTTAATTGGGAATTCCCTCCCCTTTTTAGCAAGCTGCCTTATATAGTAAGACCATTTCTCGTTTACCTTTTCTTCTCCTCGCCACTGTCAATAATACGGAATAGCTTCTGGCTTGCAGCACAAAAATATGAATAAGAAATTAAAAATCGGCATTGTTACAGATCAGCTCTTGGCAGGAGGAGTACAGCTTGGCGCGATTGAGCAGGTAAAAGAGCTTAATAGACTGGGACACGATGCCAAGCTTCTAATTCTGATGAGAAAAAAATACTCAACTGACTTTTCTTATCTTGTCAGAGATATCCCTTATCAATTTCTGTCTGATTCCTACCCATTTATTTTCAGAAAAACAATTAAATTTCCAATTTTTAGCTTTTTATCCACACTTCACCTTATCAGCCCGCTTTTAGCGCCGCGAGTACTAAAAGTAAACGATTATGATGTATTGATAAGTCTTGGTACGACAACTTGTCTTACAACTCAAGCAATTTTCCGAAAACATAAGACTCCTTATATTGCTGTCATTCACGATCCAATTGAATACATTTTGGAAAAAGCGTACTATAATACTTTTCTAAGGTACTTTTTTCCGCTTTTAACATCAATCGGAAGATATTTTGAGAGTTCATTCGTCAAAGACGCTGCGGAAACTGTTATTATCTCAAAGGTTCACTACGATTATATAAAAAGCCATTATGGAAAATCTCCTAAAATCCTTGGATTCGGGACTAAAACGCTTGATAAAATCCCTAAGGAAAGGGGTGAAAATCTTTTATCATTTGGCAGGTGGCAAAAGGAAAAAAATCCTGATTTTTTGCTAAAACTTGCAAAAAAATTGCCTTATGTAAAGCTTATCATTGCTGGAAGCTGGGTTGATCAAACTGACTTAAGCAAGTTTAAGGAAAAAATATCAACACAGCAGCTTGATAACAGGGTATTTTTAATCCCCTACTTTGATGACAAAAAACTTAAAGCCTTGTGTAAACAAGCGCTTGTTTTTATTCATCCCCACTTTGAGGCGTTTGGGCTAGCAGCTTTGGAAGCTGCCGGACAAGGGTTACCCATTATTATTCCTCAAAAATCCGGAGTAACAGAAATTTTTGTGCACGGTATTCACGGATTCTTTCCAAAAAAAATTAACGTAGATACATACAAAAAATATATTACCAGGCTTTTCTCTAGTCCAAAGTTAGCATACAAGATGGGTTTTGATGCATGGAAGAAAGTTGCCCAAGAATCTTCATGGGAGACAAATATTATGGACTTACTTGAAATAATCAATTCCGCTCTACATTTGAATGATAAACCAAACATATTGGTCCTCGAAACCGGTCATGCATTGGGAGTTCCCCTGGCCGGTGGTGATAAATTAATGGAACCAATGGCAATGCGCCTAAAAGACAAGTATGAATTTTCAATTATTGTCTCTGCTGTAGGCGCGAAGCACTGGAAAGACGCTCTCCTTAAGAAAGAAATGATAATTCTTCCCAAAACAAAATTTGATGAAAAAGGTAAGCCTGTAGAGGTATTCCTCGCCTACTGTATAAGAATGTGGCAAACGTTTAAAATCCTCAAAGCTAGAGTCAACATTAGATCACGTTTTCGCAATATAATTTATTCTTCAACAAATATTCTGCCGGATATACTTCCTGCTTACTTTACAAAGAAGAAAGACGTAATATGGATTGCGCGGGTACATCATCTTATTCCACCCCCAAACAAGCGAGAGGGAATATTCATTGTTAATACTGTCTCCTACATAATGCAGTTACTTTCTCTTTATATGATAAGATCCCGAGCAGATCTGACTCTTGTATTAAACTATCAGCTCAAGAAAGATCTTATGAAAAAAGGATTCTTAAATGAAAAATTGCGTGTTCTCGGAGGAGGAATTGAATATAAAAATATTGTTAATCTAGCTCCAAAACACAAGATCAAATTTCAAGCGGTATTTTTAGGCAGACTTCATATAACTAAGGGTATTTTCGATACTATCCCTATTTGGAAACAAGTTATAGACAAAATTCCTAATGCAAGATTAGCAATTATTGGAGATGGTCCGTCGGATATCAGGAAGCTTTTGGAAGAAAGAATTAGAGAAAATGGACTGCAGGCAAACATAAAGTTGTTAGGATATCTTCCCTATAAGGATGTTTACGCTATTATGAAACAGGCTGATATCTTTCTCTTTCTTGACCATGAGGCAGGATTTGGCCTTGCTGCAGCGGAAGCAATGGCGTGTGGACTTCCTGTAGTTGGTTATGATATTGGAGTATTAGGAACCATTTATAAAAAAGGGGTCAGAAGCGTTCCTCTTGGTAATGTTGAACGTTTTTCAAAAGAAATAATCATGCTTCTTTTGAATACATCCTTTAGAAAAAAACTTGCCAAAGAGGCAAAAATTGAAGCAGAAAAACACGACTGGAATATAACTAGCGATAAATTCAGCCATCTTCTTGATAAAAGTGTTTTAAATCATGAATAATTCATTTTGCTCCTTATGCTCAAGACCTTTAAAGGCAAAGCTTTTTGCCGCTCCTGATGGAAACGATAACAATAAGCTGTACAGTTTTTATCAATGCGCCGGATGTACCCTAGTGCAAATACGTCCATTCCCGAATAAAAAAAAGATTGATAAATATTATTCATATGTGGATGCAGATAATCACGCAAAAATAAAAAATCAGCAGATCAATTTTTTGTATAACCTGCCATTGGGAAAAATAATGCTCAAGAAATATATTGATCTTTGCTACCAACAAAGATACCAACTCATTATAAAACTGCATACAAAAGGAAGGATTCTGGATATTGGCTGTGGAGAAGGATCATTTTTAAAAAAATTTACTCCAGAAAAATGGCAAAGGGTTGGGATTGAGATTAATAAAAATTTAGCAAGAAGCGCAAGCCTCAAGCTTAAGAATACTATTATCTCAACCAAGCCCCTTGAGTCTGCAAGTCTACCGATAAATAAACTTGAAATAATTACTATGTGGCATGTTCTGGAGCACATAAATAATCCTACCTTAGTTTTGGAATCCATTAAAAAACTTATAAACCCTAACGGATACCTTGTTATAGAAGTACCCCACGGCAACAGTCTTTATAGAAAAATTTTTAGAGAAAATTGGCAAATGCTGCTTCTCCCCCAACATTTATTTTTTTGGACAGGTAAATCTATTACCCGTATTTTAAAAGAAACAGGTTTTCAAACTGTACGGGTATCCTATCCGGGCATAATTAGCTTTAGCGGATCAAGCAGTCTTGCCAATTTTTTACGCTCAAAAAAAGTTAATACTTATATTGCAACTTTGATAGCAATTTTATTTTTTCCACTAGTTTTAATCATCAATATACTTTCCCTTAAAACTCGTGATAATATGTTAATTATAGCCAAATTAAAAACATGAATAATATATTCTTTATTACAACACTTAAACATATAGCTATAAAAATTTTTAATCTTCTTATTTTCATTGCTTTTTCCGCAATTCTTATATATATCTGGTGGATACTTGCCGGAAAAACATATCTACAAAGCCAGCAACCTATGGGAGGTGACTATTTCAATGCTCTAACTTATGTTAATTTCTTTTATAATCACCTCCCTCTGCCTCCAACAGGATGGATACCGTTCTGGAATGAAGGATCATCGATTATTGGAGGCTATCCATGGCTCTCCTTCTATCTTATGAAGCCGCTTATGGCATTTTTTGACCCCGCAAGCACCATGGAGATTTTTGCGAGTGCGTCTATTGTAGCTTTTTTCGTTGCTTGCTTTTTACTATTTCAACAAATAAGCAAAAACTGGCTTATTGCGTTTACATTAACCCTGATTATTATTGTAACCCGCGCCACTTATTACCCCCTAATGACTGGAGGTTTTGTGGTATCCGCAACAATCCAATGGTATTTACCTTTGGTATTATTCTTTTTATACAAATTTCAAGAAAAAGCCAGCCCAAAATATCTTGTTGCGGCCTCAATACTTGGCGGGTTTTCTCTTTTGCAGCATGCTCCAACAAGCCTGCTTACGATTATCGCGCCATCAGCTCTGGTTCTGCTGGCTTTACCTGTTTATCAAAAAAACTTAAAAAATAAAATATTAACTGTTGTTTGGTTTTTAGCGCTCGCATCTGCAATCGGATTGGCTGGAATATATACGGTAATATTGCAAAATTTTCTGGGATCTGGCGGTGATGCCTGTCAAAGCCCGGAGTGCTGGGGAATATATCCAAAACATTTGATTGTATGGATGAGCTTTTTGACTCCCATAATTCTAATTGCTTTTTCAGTTCTTGCAATATCTATAAAATTATTTAAAAGAAAAACTCAAATGTTGTCCTTTTTGCCTGCATTTATGGGATTTATTGTCTTTTTCGCTTATGCTTTGTTAGCAAACTTACACTTAATAAATGGGGCTGCCAACGTGATGTTTCCAACAAGGATCTTCTGGGCGGCAAACTTATTCCTGCTGTTAATTACGGCACATCTTTTCCGATCAGTTAATAAAGTTTTACCAAAGATAACTATGTTAATTTCTATAATGACTACTGTAGTAGTAGGATACGCTATCTTAGTTTATCCTCCCAACATACATAAAGACGTTATTAACATAGATCCTGTGGATAGCTATAAATTTACAATCGACAAGTATAAAACTAGTGAATTAAACGAGATTGTTCCGGAATGGATTCCTATTCATGAAGTTAACTGGCGCTTAGACACATTCAATCCGGGGATTGTACAATGGTGGAATTATATCGCGAAGATGCCGTCCACTCGCGGGTATTCTGCTCACCCACTAGGAACTCATCGCGATTGGCAATATTTACTTCAATACTCAACAAGAAATCCAATAGTTGAAAATGAAGAGCTTGTAAAAAACAGAGCGCTTTTTTTGCTTGACGCTTTTGGTATAGGCTATTATGAAGGGTCAATTGCCCCATATCCTCAGTCGATTCTTTCAGACCCACAAATTGTCCTTAAAAACGGCCATTCAGACATGCGTCGCGATGTAATATGGTATCAATTTTCACCCGATGTAATTTCTCCCATAGTTTCACCTAACAATAGCAACACTGTTCTTTTTATTGGTGACGATAAAGGATACGACAGCTTTATAAGAACCATTGCCATGACCAATATTAATTCATTCAAATTCATACCGGTTAAAGGACCACAAGACATAGGAGCAGTGTCACAAAAAGAACTAAGCACATTTAAAGCAGTTATATGCTACCGCTTCAAAGGCACAAACTGGTCCAATATTACCTCTTTTGCTAAAAATGGCGGTTTAGTCTTTATAGAAACGGGTTCTCTGGATAATCCTCCAAAATCAAATCTTGGCGATATTTTTCCCACTAACAATCTTTCAGATCTTGAAGTACAGGGATCATGGAGCAATACCGATTCCGAAAGGTCTCCAATTACCGAGAATATTAACCTTAATAAGTTTTCTCCCCTTATTTTTGAAGGGAACCCATGGAAACTCTCTGCATCGAAAATATCAAATCTGAAACCTTGGGCTAAACTGATCTTAAGAAAAGGAAACAATGTTATTATGGCCTATGGAGAATTAGGGAATGGACAGATTATTTGGAGCGGAATGAACCTGATGTATCATACAGTCAGAAATGATAACTATGAAGAAGCAAAAATGTTTGGAAATATGTTATCTTCAGTAGCAGTAAAAAATACAACTGAGCCTGATTTTAAAATCCAAAGGACTAACCCAAGGATTATAAATATCACTGGCAACAACTTTAATGGAATATACTTTAAAGAAAATTATGATTCAGGCTGGAGCGCGAAAGAAAACGGTCAAAAGCTAAAAATCTACAAAGCCGGACTTGATTTTATGTACATTGTAATTCCTCAAGCCAAACAAAATCAAAATATTACCCTCTCATATAATGGAAGTCTTACTAATTGGCTTTTCTTCTTAATGAGCTTATTTTCGCTCATACTTGCGCTTTTGTATACTATGATCCCCCACCCTTTTCATTCTATTAAGAGACACGCACACCACCACATTAAACAAAAAATCGGAAAAAAACTTACAACATGGTGGCAACGCGAAGAAGAGTAGCTTATTTTGATGGTATATCAGGCATATTTTTCCAAAATGATTCTTCATGCAAACCTGTTTTTATTGTTTTACCAAATATACGTTCTGCAAGTTTTTCTGAGCGCGGATGCTTTAAAAGAAAGTTCTTTATAAAAGATTTTACATGTACCATTGAATCAAAAGCATACAGGTAATAATAAAAGGACGGATATGCTTTTTTGCTTTTTACAAATTCTTCCATTTCCCGCCTTAAATTTATGCTTGAAGTTGTTAAGACTTCTTCAAACTCAAAACTATTTTTCCAAAATAGATACGACGAATGATCCTCGGGTTTAAGTTTTTTTAAATAGCTTTTAGGTAAATGATATTTCCATGAATGGTGTATAAAATGATTTTTAAAACGGAAGATAATCTTATTTTTGACTATATCTATGAGCCAGCGATGATGAGAATAGCCTGCAAAACGCTCTCCTTCCATCCCCATGATTGATTCTATCGTTCTTGACGGAAATCCTATGTATCCCCTTTTTCCGACCCTGATGATTTCTGAACATACGTACAGAGGATCTTTTATATCTTCCAATGTATCAGAACAAACAACAAAATCTATCTCTTTATCTTTAAATGGCAAAGGCTTCCTGCTGCTAATGTCTTGAACAATCCAGGAATCTTTTGAAAAATGCTCCTTGTCTGGTCCTTGAAAACCATGTATACCGCGGGTTTCATAGGGCATAAGATCTACTACATAATTTGCCCTGTTGAATGGAATTGCCCATCCCCCAATATCCAAAACTATGTCTTTTGGAGATATGAGCTTAAGTACCTTCTTACAATTTTTCTCAAGCATATTATACTCTTCTGAAGATAATTGGAATAGTTTCGCGTAAATATCCAAAGGTTATCTCTCCTCCAGCCTCTTTTTTCAAACTCGCGTCTGATATGCGTCGGGATACCTGTATTTGTTTGCGTTTTTTAAGGATCATCGGCAATCGGCTGATGACCCATATCCAAGCTCCAACTGTACCAAAGATGTAGTTTAATTGTCCGCGAACCATGAATATTAAGCTACCAATCAGAGAAATCAATAAACGGGTAAAAATTGCTAAGAAAACATTTCTTGTGTCTAAATTTTTAATCGAAACATATAGATTATGCCTTAATGCGTCTGTAAATACAATCGTATTTACCGAACCTCTCCCTTTATGATACATTCTAGCTAAAGGCAAACAGTTGATTCTGTATCCAGCCAGCCATAGACGCCAACCGAAATCAACATCTTGATAGTAAAAACGGCAAACTTCGTCATAACCATTAATTTGGCGAAATGCTTTGGCTCTGACCAAAAGCGCATCTCCTGCCAGAATTTCATGGATTTGATTTACATTTTTTCGATACCGCAAATCACTCACTATAATTCCATTCGGATTAAAGAGAAAACCGGTAGTCACAATTTTGTCTTGTTTTTCGTAATCGTAAATTGCGCCTTGAACAGCTGCGATCTCTCTATGCTTTTCTAAAAAATCCACAAGCATGGAAAGATAATTTTCAGAAACCTCCATATCCGCATTCGCCAAAAATAGGTATTTACCATGAGCATTTCTTGCGCCGCGATTGATTGCGGCAGGAAAACCTTGATTTTTAGTTTGGCGAATGACCTTTACATGAGGAAAATATCTCTTTACGTAATCACTTGTGTCATCAGTTGAACAATCATCGACTAAAATAATTTCGTGTGTTACCTTCTGTTTTTGCAGGGCTTGTAAATTTCTGCTTAAGTAATGCTTATGATTGTATGTTCCTATAATAACTGATACCAAAACAGGAGAACTATTCATCTTCCCTCTTCCACCATGAATTCACCTGGCCATGCGCTTTTTTCCAAACCAGTCTTCTTAAACGCCCTAAAATTCTTCCTCCAATTAGTATTTCTTCTAACAGGAATGCTACGATTGAAAAAGAAACAATAGACAAAAACCATGTAACAAAAGACCCTCTATAAGCAAAAGTTATGTTTGTTTCGTTTTGAGAGTATTCAGCAGGTACCCTAACATACATAAATCCTGGATTTGCCGGGCCTGCTTTAAAGATTTTTATACCATGACTGCCGCTGCTGCCTATAACTTTCGCGCTCCATCCTGGGTACGCTTGTTCTTTAAAGAGAACTCCGGTTGCTCCCTGAAAATCAATCTTCCGTTTCTGAGGATTTATAAATTTAGCCTCGAATGTTGGCTCACTTGAAACAGGGATACCGTTCAACAATTTCTCTATAATGTTTTTGAAAAAACGTACCTCTTCAACATTATGGGAACGAATAGTGTGATAAGGCAAATTAATACCACTCCAAATAATCTTTCCTCCACCCACATCATAATCAATCATCACTGTTTTACCTTTATTTTTAAGAAGAATCGTACTCCCCTCCCTTATATCGGAATCATCGAACGGATAAGCAATGCTCCAAGCTTCATTATTAAAAATGGGTTCATCGAAAGCAGTAAAATCAATATCTTTCATAAGCTCCGATTCTCCAATTTCAAAATCCCATGTTTTCCCTAATGGTTTTCTCTCAGACCGATTCATTGGAAAAATTTCGGGCAATTCCGTACTTGTTGCTTCTTTTACTTCAACGCCTGTGTCGATAAATATTTTTTTCCCTTTTTTTACATAATCATTTAGTAAACGATACGCGTTACCTTTATTTGAATAATTGTAATCATAAACGATAAGACCATCAATCTCAGCAAAATCACTTGATTTTATCTGATCAATATACTGACCCAATTTTATTGGTATGACAAGTTTTGACGACATATTCATATCTGCCAAACTGCGAATAATTGTTTCGTATCCTGTGTCTGAGGCGATTATACCCAATGTCTGCGCATTGGTTGCTGAAAGAATTGGGCTTACATATTCATCTTTAACTTCGTAATAATGCAAAGACATATCGCCTGTATTATATTTTTCCTTATTAAAATCAAGCCGTTCATCCTGCTTGATATATGTACTATTGTTAAACGATTTAGGCAATGGAGTATACGAAGCTAACGACGGACCGGATTCAATGTATTTGATGCTATACCAGTCAACAAAAAACAATGTATTACTCAGAGCAGCGTCCGGAGGATAATGGAACTCTCCAACTAATTGATCCTCACCGTCTCCTTTGGCACTCTGACTCAAAGATGCATCTGTCAGGAAAAAGTACCCTCTGTTTTTGGCAGTTACCGGCGGGTCAAAGTATCCCCTTGCAAGCGGCATGCTATATAGACTATTCCACCATATATTTATAGTCTGGTCTCCTGAATACATTCTGTATTGTTTATTCTCCCCGTTCATCCATGAGGGAATAAGTTTCTTTTTTAATTCTTCATGCTCCCTACCGCTTGTTTGCAGGTTGAGTATGTTGGGATAGGCTGATGAAGTGTTGCTGCGGGGAATAATCTTGTCGCGAACACCTCCGGAATAATTCAGAAGCACAGGGAATGCTGCAATAAGAACCAAAAAACTTATTATTAAATGGGATACAAGATAAAAATGTTTTTTTTTAAAAATAATTCTCAACCCATCCTCCCCTGCTCCCCAGAACGCCGCAGAAAATATTCCAACCCACAATGGCGTCGCCCAAAAAAGCCTATACCATCCTCCATGGTAAATTGATATTCCATAGGCAAACATCCATGTATATACAACAAAATAGATAGCTAAAATTACGAATGGGATAACATAAGCGACAGATTTTTTTCTCCTGGTAATAATAAGCATCACAAAGAAAAATAGAAACGCGCCTGCAACCATATAGAATATTGTCGTATTTGTATCAGTAAAAATTCGCATCGGCTGTGCTTTATGAAACGCTATAACATCATTAGCCAATTGAGAAGCCGGACCTGCAGCAGTCGATGACGCAACATTATAAGAATCTTTTATAACAAATCCACTTAAGGCATTGCCTAGAGACGGATATGAAAAAGGCAGCGCAATTAAAAATGAAATTGTGATGTACAAAAATAAGGATTTAAGACGTTTTACAAATTTCATTCCTCCTAACCAAAAAATAAATAAAATTGCGGACGATGGATATATATACGCGATAACTATCTGTGGATGCGCCCAAATTGCAATACCCCCTAAGATCGACGCAAACAATAGATAGCGAATGTTATGGGATTTGAGATACAAAATTATAAAAAACAATACCCATGGAAAAAATGCCTGCGTAGCATGACTTGGAAGACTTCCGCCCCACATAAGAGTCCCATAAACTCCGACCGAATAAATACCTGCAATAGAAAGAACGACAGATAACACAATATTTCTTGATAAAACATAAAACACCCCATAAAGACCGGCAAAATATAGAGCCAAACTCACTAGCATCCAGACCTTAATGGCGTCAATAAGGGAAAAAAACAATGTGAAAGGTACAATAAAGTAATACTGTAAAATCGGATAACTTGAAAGTGTTGGCCAGCCTGAGAACCATGCATAACCCCACCCAATATTTGGAAGAACAAAGTTGTCTCTCAATAGATTAACAAGTGAGCCAGTATAGTAAAAGTCAACACCCCATAAGGGGTTCGCTTCTATATTTTCAGGAGATGGCGGGAACGTTGGATTATTGAAATACCATTCAGCCATGGGCCAGAAAGCAATGATAATAGCAACTACTGCAGCTATATGCAAAAAAACAAAAAAAAATAATTTTATGATTTTCATATTATTTTTAATGTCATGCCGAATTTATTTCGGCATCTCGAGCGAAGCGAGATCCTGAAACAAGTTCAGGATGACAAGGGACTAAAATCTTCATTCTTCCTCTCTCGCCCACCACGAACCAACCCGTTTTCTGGTTTTATGATACATTCTGTGTGCTCTGACTCCGATTATTTTACCATTAAATATAATCAGCTCCAAAACTAGAATAACTGCAATTATACTGATAAACGTTACAATCCAATATAAAGAATCGCCATTGTAGGAAAAAAGCACATCCGTAGTACTTGCATTATTTTTCTTTAAAGGAAGATACATAAACCCCGGAAATGTAGGGCCTGTTTTATAAATTTTCTGATCACCGCTCTTGCCATCTTTTGCAGACCATCCCTTATAAAATTCTTCTTTAAAAAGTATACCCTTTGGCCTATTATCTATTTTTCCATGGACTCTTTCCGGACTATTCCATACTGCATCTACCTTTACAATCTGCCCATCATCTAATGCAACAAGTTGGGTAATAATATTTTTGAAAAACTTCCCCTCCTCAACGATTGGATTTTGATTAATATGATACAGGAGATTCATGCCCGACCAAATAACCTTACCGTTTCCGTACTCTCTGGTAATGAAAACTGGTTTTCCGTGATTCTTCAAAACGACTTTTGACCCATCTCGCAAAGAAGAATCTTCCATTGGATAGGAAAACTTCCACGGATTATTATTAAAAATCGGCTCACCAAATAGACCAAAATCAATACCGTCAATCAGTTCATCAGGTATCTGTTCCAAACCCCAGTCTTTCCGCAGCTCTTTCCTTTCAGATTTATCAAAAGGAAAAACCTCACTCAAAGAATCTGAATCGGAATCTATAGTTTCCCCTCCTGTGTCGATAAAAAGCTTGCCTCCTTTTTGTACATAATCAGAAAGCATTTTAAATGCCTTATTTTTATTATGATACGAATAATTATGTAGGATAACCGCATCGAAATGGACCAGATCAATTTCTTTAAAATCATCAATAAACTTTCCAGCCTGAACAGGAATCAAGTAACGGGAATTAATATTCTCCATCGCAAGCCCTCTCCAAACCTGTTCAAAGCCCGAATCATCCGAAAATACAGCAATTGCAGGGGCATTTGCACCATACAATATCGGGCTCGTGTATTTCTCGTTCACCCTATAATATATAAGCGATTGCGTTAAATCCATTCGTGCTTCAGGCCGGCCCGATGCTGTTTCGTTGCGTAATATTGCGCCATTAACTGTAACAGTCTCTTTTTTATCAAAAAAATCACCCTCAACAAGATAGGAAGACGGTGGGGCATTGGACGCCGGCGACACATGTCCCCCTTCAAAATAATACACTCCATACCAGTCAGTGAAAAAGTGGGCAAAATTCTTCGCTATCTCCTCTGGAAATTTAAAATCGCGGACTATAGTATCATTGCTAATTGAGATATCAAGCAAGAAAAAACCAGCTCGCCTGGTAGTCCCTATAGGCGGATCAATGTATCCGCGGGCAAGCGGGATATCATAAAAACTATTCCACCAGATATTTACAGTCGCGTCCGATTCATAAAACCTTTTATTCTTATCATTTGGATCAATAAATGATGGAAGCAATTTACCTTTTAGATCTTCCTGATCTTCTTTATTAAGCTTCATGCTTAGGATCTCAGGGAAGGCAGAGGATGTATCTGAGTTTTTATCCACCTTGTCAATAGCTGAACCCATGCTCGTCATAAATGCGGAAAAGGCCAGAAGTATAAAAATAACTGCAGAGATGCCCACAATGGGTAAAAAAATAAATTTTAATTTACTCCCCATCCGCTCGCTAAGCCCTGTCTGAAAAAATCCCCACATAGCAGCGGCTAACGCTCCTGCCGTAATAGGAATTTGCCAGAATGCACGGTATGGATCATGTTTAAAAAAAGTAATTGCTCCTGATAGATTGAGCGCCGGATGAAGCGCTGTATAGCTGGCAATAAAAAGAAGCGGCAGGACAAAAAGCGCTTGCCTTCTTCTTCCGGCGATAAACAAACCTAGAATAAATAAAACAAAAGAACCCGCCAAGATGAAAAAAATTCTTTCATCGGTATCTGTATATAACCTGGAGATAACACCTGTATAGAAATCTGCTATTTCCTGTGAAATAGCTTTTTCTGCACCCTTTTCCGGGAGTGGATTAACAGAAGGAACTATTCTATCAATGAATATCGCATAGAAAAAATTATATGTATAGGTAAATGAAACTAAGGTAAAACCTGCTATGAATAAAAAAAAGTGTTTGATTATTCGAAGCAAACCGAAACGTCCTCCAATTCCTCCTGCAATAATTAGCAATAACAACGACGGTATAAGATACGCAACCATTGCCAATGGATGCAATAGGATTCCAATACCTGTTACCAGCATCATAAGAGACAGATATTTAATTTGAGGATTTCTCAAATATTTTACTCCGAAAAATAATCCAAGAGGAAAAAAACATTGTGATGCAAAATATGGAATTGATCCTGCCCAAGTCAAAGAACCATATGTATTTACAGACAATAAAATAAGTACTGCCAAAAACAATGATAAACCGAAATTTTTCGAGAGCTCATAAAACAAAAAATAGGAAAAAATAAGAAGTAAACCTAACGACACTAGCGCAAAAATCTGTACGCCTATCGGGCCGCCAAGATATCCAACAAAGGGAACCATAGCATAATACGAAAGCTGAGGAAAATCCTGCATAATAGGATACCCGCTGTACCCGAAATCTCTAAAACTATTAAAAGGCAAAGAAAAATGCTTTAAATAATACATAGCATGAGTAATGCTATTATAAAGATCAACTCCATGCGCGGGCACTGCAGAAAGATACCAAGAGGTAAATGGTTGGACAAAATAAACAATAAAACCTATCGCGATTAAATGAAGAATATAAACTAAACCTTTATATAAATACTTCGACATATAAAAAGCATAGCACACGCACCAGTAAAAACAAAAGACCTATTTAAAAATCTTATAATTATTGTTAAACTGATACCCTATGAACCTCTTAATACTGATCATTATCACATTTTTGGGACTCCTATTGAGAGTTTATGGAATTTTTACTATTCCCGTAACATTCGATGAGGCATTCAATATCCTTCTTCCCAAAACTATAGATCTTCCCCTTATGATCAAAGGCGTTGCTGAAGTGCATCCCCCTTTATACTTTCTTCTCTCCCATATTTGGGAGCGATTCTCGGACAATCTTCAATTTATCCGCCTATTATCAATTATTTTTGGTGTAGCAACAATTCCTTCAATTGCGTTTGTAGGCAAAAAAATCTTAGATCGACGTATTGGTTTGCTAGCCGCATTTCTCTTCACTATTTCCCCAAGTCAAATCTACTATGCTTCAATTGGCAGAATGTATGCCCTTGCGGTTTTTGAATCAACTTGGATCATATACTTTTTCATACAATTTCTCAACAAAAAATCTAACATAATCCCCTTGAGTGTTTTTCTATTACTTGGCCTTTATACGCATTATTTTTTCGTTATTTACCTATTAATTCTTAACATATATTTTTTTATACATCTGAAACAAACAAAAACTCTTTTAAAATCATGGGCCAGTATGAATATCGCTCTTTCTTTTCTATTTATTCCGGCTCTATTTATTATTTTTAAAGCAGAACCTTCTATATCGGTACCAAACATCAACCTTCTTAAGCTTCCTGTCTTTTATATTATCCCGCAAATTCCCTGGGAGACCATACAAGCATTAAAGATATTCCGGTATTATCAATTCGATTTTCCAAGCTTAGTTGCTCTGTTCCTTAGTGGTATGGCATTCATTCTTCTCGGAATAGGAATTCTCCGTACCAGATCAAATAATACACTAAGATTCCTATTATTTACATACCTTATCACTCCACCCATTATTCTACTTATATCATATAATTTTATAAAAATTGCTGCATTGCGTTCCTTTATCTTATTTTCCCCATTTTTCTTTCTCCTAATTGCAGCAGCACTTCTGTCATTTCGCGCAAAGATTCAGATTGGTTTAATTTTTTTATCAGCCCTAATACCTTTGGTTTATTATCTGCAAATCACTCATTACGCTCCAAATGAACTAAAACAGATAAATAATTATTTCACAAAAAATGATATTGTCGTCTATAATGATGTTACACTCTTTTTGCCAACAAAAGTTCTTAAACCTCAGGGAAAACATTTCTTAATATTTCCGGGTCATTTACAAAAAAACGCGTATAAAGCAATTAATGTACAGATAACAAAACCGGATGAAATTCCTCAATCAGATCAACTTTGGTATATGAAACAGGAAACAGACTGGCCTCCATATCAAGAGCAAGCAGACTCTTTGGAAAATTATCTAAAAAAAAGCTATGTAGAGAAAGAGCGAAAAACTTTTTACAAACTTCAACTGATTAAATATAAGAAGATTATGTAAAGTTAATAATATTCCAGCAGAGTAAACTCCAAGTATCCCTATCGTTTCTCACCCACCAGCCAAAAAGTTGGAGAAAAGAAAAGCAGAAGCGGTGAATTGAGGATCACCCACATAATATTATAATATACCAGCTTTTTCCAACGTTCACGTTCAAGGAAGTCAACATACTTTTCCAGCTCACTTTTTCTACTTGGTTTCACGAATTCGGTTTTTGTTTGGAATCCCTGATTCTTTAACTGTCTTGCAAGCCAAGTGGGAGTAATATAATTTATATGCATATATTCATATGGATGGTCTGGATGAGATGTTTTTGGGAAATATTTCCTAGGATTAAGAAACGCTTTTAAACCATGGTAAGCCGCCGCGATAAATAGTTTTGTTCCCCGCTCAAAAAATTTATTATTTGTGTGAACTATGATTTTACCCCCTTTTTTCAGCACACGCGTTAATTCATTAAGTGTTTCTTCTGTTTCTGCTTTGGTCAAATGCTCAATGACATCAAGCAAGAAGACAGCGTCAATAGATTCATCTTTAAAGGGCAGTTTTGTAACATTTGCTACTTTGAATTGAGCAAGCTTTTTCACAGCTACCTTCTCTTTTTTTAAAGCGTCCTGGCAAATTCCTATAGCTGTCTTTGCGTAATCTATGCCGATAGCAGACATGCCTAACCGTGCAAGGTGAATGACCAACTCCCCTTTACCGCAACCGATATCGAGATATGCAGCTGTTTTTGATTGTTTGATATAGCTTAACGCTCTTAGATAAACGTGTGCCAGTTTACCTACTTTTATAAACTGATCGTACTCACCTGCCGAATGATAAAACTCATGAGAGTAGTAGTATTCTTTTGTGTAATGACTTGCAGGTATTCCTTGCGTTGGTAGTACACTTTTCATAAGTCAGCTCAAATTGTAACAAATCATTATTCATAATGCACTAACTGATTGCATAAGTAACATTTGCTCCACAATTTATGTATAATAACTAAACCAAGTTTCGCACTTTGTCATTCTGAGCGGAGCGAAGAATCTCAAGCGAAGCGAGATCCTTCGGTCGCTATGCTCCTCAGGATGACAACAGCGAAAGTCGTAACTAAACCAAAATGCCAAAAGCTAAGATTAGTAAAAACACTCAATGCCTTATATGTAAAGGTAAAAAGCTCACCCGCTTTTTATCTCTTGGAGATCTGCCGCTCGCAAATTCTTATCTCACAAAAAAAGAATTAAAAAAAAGCGAACTAAAAATACCACTTCACATTTATTATTGTCACACGTGTCATTTGGCTCAGCTACTTGACATTGTAGGCCGCCGTTTGCTTTTCAATAATTATGCATATTTTTCATCCGCCTCTTCAACGCTAGTTGAGCATTTTGAAAAGTATGCAGAAGATTTGATAAAAAAATTCCCACGCCAGTCAAAGCAATTAATAATTGATGTCGGCAGTAATGACGGAGTTCTCTTAAAGCCTTTAAAAAAACTTGGAGCACGGGTGTTGGGAGTTGATCCGGCAACAAACATAACTACCATTGTTAACAAAGAGCATCTTGAATCAATTAACGATTTTTTTGGTACGCATATTGTCCCGCATATAAATAATACTTACGGAAAAGCTGGGATTGTTACAGCGAATAATGTTTTGGCGCATACTGATAAAATTCATGACATTCTGGCTGCAACAAAACGCTTGCTTGCGCCCATTGGAGTATTTGTTTTCGAAATCCAGTATGTTGCGGATTTACTAAAAAAAAATGAGTTTGATGGTATGTATCATGAACATATTTGTTATTTCTCTCTACATCCCCTCATTTATTTATTGGAGCAATACGATTTACAAGTTTTTGATGTTTTGCACGTTGACAACCACGGAGGATCTCTACGTGTAT
>Ga0155902_138_pt1 | contig 37564 bp, 33 predicted proteins | sample RifCSPlowO2_01_FD_107556 | JGI IMG/M metagenome (GOLD analysis project Ga0155902, IMG submission 107556) | Candidatus Levybacteria bacterium RIFCSPLOWO2_01_FULL_37_26 | reverse complement strand
TGAGATAGGATGTCTTTCCTTATCATGTATACAGATCCTGATATTTGTTTAAGACCTGAATATATTTCTTCTCCTGATCTTTCAATTACATAGGATCCTGCGTATTCAGAACGAACACCTCTTGTTATCCAGTTCTCTGATTTGTTTAGGACATGCCATTGGTAACCTTGAATAGCCGCTACGCGGCTCGCTGAACTAAGCTGAACTTGAGACGCGGAACTACGCTGACTTCCGCTTTGTTCTGCGTACGGTTCTGCTTTGTTCTGCGATTTATTTACAAAGTCAAGAGTACCTGCAGTAGACTGAAAATATTTGAGGAACTGCACTATCGTGTCAGGATAGGGAATAAAGTCCGCGTCAAAGATTAAGATATATTCAGCTCTAGGGTCTGTATGTTCTAATGCTCCTTTTAGAGCGCCTCCTTTGAAACCCGAGCGAGAGGAACGGTGGAGATGTTTTAAAACTATTCCTGAACCTAATCCAGCGCTATTCAGCGTCCAATCGTCTCCTTCAGCTTTCTTAATCCGCGCTTCATTCGCGTTGTTATTAATATAGTCAGCGATAATCAGCGTCGTGTCGTCATTTGAATCATCAGCAATAACTACTTCATAATTATCATATTGCATAGAGGTTAGAGATTTAAGAAGCCTTTCTATAACTATTTTCTCATTGTACGATGCTATATGTATAGAAACGAAGGGGTGTCGTTGAAGAACAATAGAAGAAAGATCTGCTTCAAGCCCGCCCGCCTTGAGTCCTGAACTCTTCGAAGGGCTCCTTCTTGAAAAAGACAAAACAATTGCAATAGTTAGATAGTATTTGATAGAGTAGATAAAGAAAAACATACCTAAGAACAATGCCCCGAAAGACAGAAGTATTCCAATCTTGCCTACTATTCCCTGTCCAAATGAAAGGTTGCTAAGAACTACCGAGAAAATAAAGCCCAGGGAGATAATTATTAATGCCGGTATTAAGTATTTGAAATAAGAAGAGGTTTTGTCAAAAAATCCTGGTAGGGAAAGACCTGATAAAGATGGAATCTCGCCAAAGACTGGTATGCCCCAACCTTTTGCCACATGGGAAACGCCTTGTTGTGCCGCAGCCGCGTTTGACGCGGAGTTAACGTAAGCAAGCCGATTCTGATAAGTGTTAAGATTTAAACGATTAAGAAGATTGTATATCCCATGATTACCCAGTATTTTCTTACCTGTTTTTGCAAGAAGTGTACTGCTTATTTTCTCAGAAGAATATTCCGGGTGCTCTAGAACAATCTTTAAGACCAAACTTGAGGCCTCAGGCACAAATCTGTAATGGCGCTCCCCTTTTGGCCTCAAACTCTGCAAGGCCTCTCTTTTTGCTTGCTCATCCAAATTCTGCTTTTCAGAATATCTTTTTAACCATCTATAAAATATTGTTCTAGAAATATTAAAGTCCTTACATATATTTGAAACTTTTTCTCCTGCTTCATACCTACGCATCGCCGTAACTTTGTCGTTTAACTGTATTTGTTTGATTAAGCTTGTACCATTTTTATATAGATATATATTGCGAAGCTGTTGCGTGTTTAATCTATTCCTTTTTAAAACATTCCATACCCCATGAGCGCTTACGTTAACGTATTTAGAGATTTCCTTCGCCGAAAGGAGAGGCTGTTTAAGTGTGAGCCTAATAATTTTATTCTCTACTTGTGTGGACAGCCGATTCCATTGTTTAGCCCTCTTTGTAGCTAAAGAGACAGTATTTGATATGTTTTGTTCTTTATTTTTGGCAAACGCCCTTATCCAACGATAGACGATTGTGCGGGAGACGCCTACTTCCCTACAGACATCTGTTAACTTTTCACCAGACTTGATCCTTCCAAGAATTTTTAACTTCTCATTTTTAGGCAGGCGATTGTACATATTATAATACCCGAGCCTTTTAACGGTAAAGGAGAGCGGTAAAAATATGTTAACATTATTGGGAATTAGCTGTCAATTGTATCTTTATCTATCAAAAAGGTCTACGAATATTACAGCATTGGAAACTCGGGCTAAATATGTATTAAATAGCTTAAAAAACACAAATTTCGTATTTTGTTGGTATATTCTGCGGTATAATGCGCATTGCTATAAAAGATACATTTATTCGATTTACTCATTAGAATTTTCACATTAATAATCAATAGCTTCACAGTAAACAAATTAATTACTAATAAATATCTTAATATATCAAATGTATACTTTGAATATCCATCACTCTCTTTTGTCTAAAAAGACAAAAAGGGCAAACATTATTCCTAGGTAAAAGCCTATTGTCAAAATTCCCCATTCCATCATAAATTTTTGGGGCAGTTTTCCTTTTAGGCAGAATTTAGAGGAAATATATACTAGCACCTTTTTTCAGTTTGTCAATAGCAATTAAGAATGATACAATTGATATCAATTTTAAGTATGATAAATCTTTCGTATAATCTTTCACCAACTTTAAAAAGCTTCTTAGATAAAATTGAATTATTGCGTCAAAAGATTCTATTAACTCCTTTATCTCCAAAAAGCGAACTTCGTCTTAGATGGGAAGCTACTGTCAATCGAATTTATTGGTCAATGATGATAATTGCTAAACCAATTAATAAAAACATGATTGTCAAACAGTTAACCGGTCAACAAAACACAGGAAAACGTACTCAAGAACATCAAGTTGTTAAATATAAGAAAGCTCTAGATTATATCAAAGAGAATTGGTTAGTATCAGATGAGAATATTACGCCTAAAACTATTATTGCTCTTCATTCAATTGCGTCTTATGGAAAATTTAATTCCTCCCAAGCTCGCTTAAAAGAACTTCTGGATTACTTGCAAAGCTCAACAGAGCATCCGGTCATTCAAGCGGGCATTGCCTACATCGAAATAATAAATATTTCACCCTTCACTGAAGGAAATAGGCAGATTGCCTGTCTTTTGGGATTAATTTTCCTTTACAAGTCCGGATATGATTTTAGAGGACTCCTGGTTTTGGAGGAATATTTACATAAAAACACTAACTCTTATAGCCAAAACTTAACTCCATATCTGGAAAGTTTTACATCCACAATGATTACTCAATTAGAAAAGATTATATATTCCGACCTTAGTTCTCGGGGTAATCTTCCATCTTCTTTTTGGCAATTAAATGATCGCCAAAAATCAATTATCAACTTTTTGGAAAACCCCGATGCTACAATTACCAACAAAAAAGTCCAGAATCTCTTTAAAATCTCCCAAATTACAGCCTCAAGAGACCTTGCAAGATTGGTCGCTTTAGGACAACTCTTTGCGCATGGAAAAGGAAGATCTGTTTTCTACACAAGAGTCTAACCTCAGACGATCACCTTTACAAGCATCACAAAATAATATACAATGTGTTTCTTCATGGGCTATGAATAACAAAGATAACAAAAAGAAAAAAATAAATAGAGTATGCATGCTAAATCCTCAGGGATATGTGCAATACCCCCCCCTCTTAGGAAAAACTGATACCGGAGGACAAACCCTATATGTACTGGAACTAGCTAAAGCTCTTGCCAAAAGGAATATTAAGGTAGATATTTTAACCCGCCAATTCGAAAATCAAAAACAAGAAGAGCAGATATTCGATAAGGTAAAGATTGTGCGAATTCCTTGCGGCAACAATCACTTTGTGCAAAAAGAAAAAATGTACGAGCTTATACCGGAAATGGTGGAAAATACAATGCGTTACCTTCAAAAGACAAGAAAACAATACGATATCATCCATTCTCACTACTGGGACGGCGGATATGCCGGGAACTTACTATCTAAGATGCTTGATATTCCCCATGTACACACTCCCCATTCTTTGGGAAAGTTAAAAAAAGTCGAGATGATGGCTATTGAAGAAATGCCAGTGCAAAAACTAAAACCAATGTATAGATACCACGTTCGAATTGCGATTGAACAGCAAATAATGAATAAAGCCGACGCCCTTGTAGTTTTATGCGAGATATCCAGAATCCAAGTTCTTCAGCACTATATTGTTGATTTTGAGAAACTGCATGTTATATATCCGGGTATTAATACGGACGTATTTACAGCTCGTAAAAGCTCATATGATAAAAAACTAAACCTGCATAAAAATGCCGTGCTTACAATAAGCAGGATGGTGCCGGCAAAAGGTCTTGATCGGGCAATTGAGGCATTAGCTCTAATTAAAAACAAAGTAGATTTCCATTTATATATGGGGGGCGAAACAGGAATAAATATGTCAAATGAAGAGATTGAAACAGAAGCAAAAATTAGAGCTCTTATAAAAAAACATAAAATGGAGAAAATGGTTACCATGATTGGACATGTAAGCCACGATAAGCTTTTGCCCGCTTATTACAGAAATAGCGATGTTTTTCTTTTAGCTTCCCGATACGAACCATTCGGACTCACTACTCTTGAAGCGATGGCTTGCGGAGTAACTCCAATAATCTCAAGCGTTGCAGGAAGTAAAGAAATAGTTGTAGATGGATTAAATGGATTTGTTGTTGATACACATGACCGTAAAAACTTGGCGCGCCTTATCCAAAAAGTCCTAACAGATCAAAAAATGCGGAAAAAGATTGAAGAAAATGCCGCCTTTACAATAAAAGAGCATTATTCGTGGGACAAAATTGTTGAAAAATTTATTGCCCTATACAAAAGCCTCCTGTAAGCTGGTATTATTAGGTATATGAGGATTGCATATTATACATCCAATAGAACTACAATACCTGCCGATCCCTCACAAGTTGCCGCTTCAACCACAGTTACTCTTAATATAATAAAAGAATTGTCAAAAAGACATGAAATTACCTTGTATGCAGCTAAGGGCTCACGCGTTGAGGGAGTAAATATAGTCGATTTGAATCTTCCTCCTTTTGAGATAGACTCAAGCATAGGAGATGGAGATTGGATTACTAAAGCAGTTTTGGGAATAAAGCAAATTTATATTGGAGAAATATTTAAAAATTCCGGATCATATGACATTATTCATCTGCAAACAGAACCAGTTTATCTAGGCATGCCTTATGTTGATTTAATTAAAACTCCTGTTTTATTTACAAGTCATAACGTGTCCCATAAATATGAAGAGCCTATTTTTAAGTATTTTGATGCTAAAATATATATTTCGATGATTTCTCAGAGTCAGGCTAAGACCTATCCCCTTACCCAATCAACTCCTGTAATTTATAACGGAGTAGACGTTGACAAGTATCCTTTTTATGAAAATTCAAAAGGCTACTATCTTTTCCTTGGAAGATTAACCAAAGAAAAAGGAATTTATGAGTATCTACGCCTTGCGGAAATAAACAAAAAAGACCTTTTTTATGTGGCAGGAATTGGCCCGGAGTTAAAATACGTAGAAAACTTTAGCAAAAAACACAATAATGTAAAAATAATAGGCATGTTGGAGAGAGAGAAAAAAGAATGGTTTGATCTTATTGGCAATGCACATGCTCTTATTTTACCAATTCAATGGGAAGAACCTTTTGGACTGGTAATGATTGAATCTATGAGTTGCGGGACGCCAGTCATTGCTTATAATCGAGGCGCTGTTCCTGAGATTGTTAAAGACGGGGAAAGTGGTTTTATAACAAAGAAAAACGAAATAGAAAACTTACAAGAGTGCATTAAAATTTTAAAATCAATGAGCAATACCCAATATCCCCAAATAAGAAAACAGTCACGAATCCACGCTGAACAATTCTTTACTGCTGCAACAATGGCAAAGGAATATGAAAAATTATATATGTCAATTATTGAAGATTATAAATCAAGAAACATATGAAGATTCTTATTTTATCAACGCCTTCAATGGCGCTCCCTCCTAAAGGATACGCGGGAATTGAGCACGTGGTCTATGATTTACAAGAAGGACTTGTTAAAAAAGGCCATAATGTAACAGTATACGCAACAGGTGATTCAAGAATTTCTTCCAAGCTCGCTTTTTTTTATAACAAAGCCCTATCCCCTTCGGTAAGACTTACATACAATCCCTATTACTTTCTTAATCATGCGTATCATTTCATGATGTACCTCAAAAGTAAAAAATTTGACATTATCCACTTAAATGACGCGGGAAGATTCTCGCTTTATTTTTCAGAGTATATGCCATCTCCATTTGTAACAACGCTTCACGGTTCATATTACCACGATCGGGAAGACCCGTACGGAATCCTGGATGCCAAAAGAGACCAACTTATGTTTTTCAAACGCTTTTCCTATGTCTCTATTTCCAACACCCAGCGTAAAGCCCTGCCTGATCTTAATTATGTCGCCACGGTTTACAACTCTATCCATCTTGAAGATTTTGATTTTTCCCAAAAAGGCGGCGATTACATCGCCTGGATGGGCCGTGTATCCCCGACCAAAGGTCTTGATACGGTAATTCTCGTTTCTCTAAAACTTAATAAAAAACTAATGGCATACGGTTTTATTGACTCAGGAGAAATATCTTATTTCAACAAAACTATCAAGCCGCTCCTTGGATACCCGCATACGCAATTTCTTGGCGAAACAAAAAGCAAACAAGTAAAAGCAAGGCACTTTGCCAACGCGCGTTTATTGCTTTTTCCTATTCGCTGGGACGAACCATTTGGTATTGTCATGATAGAAGCGATGAGCTGCGGGACACCTGTTGTTGCATATGCTCGGGGGTCGGTGCCTGAAGTTATTAAGGATGGAAAGACCGGTTTTATTGTAAACTCTTCCGATAAAGATATTAGAGGAAACTTTATTGTCAAAAAAACAGGAATTGAAGGGCTCCAGGAAGCGGTTCAGAGAATATATTCAATGCCAAAAAAAGAGTACATGCAAATGAGAAGAAACTGCCGAAGCCACGTTGAGAAAAACTTTACCTCCGAAATAATGGTAGATAGATATGAAGAAGTATATAAGAAAATAATTTTAAATTCTAAATGAGTGAAGGATCTGACACTATAGAAACAATTGCGCCAATTGAGGCTAAACCTAGTATTAGCAAACCGGCAACTGTAGAACAACCGCCAACAGCTAATAACTCTAATTTGGAAAGAAATGAAACAGTAAACAACCTTCGTAACCAAAAAGAATATACAAATGCGGCAGTTTGTGACAAACTGGAAACACAAATAAAAGAAAACGCTTTTCAAGGCTTAACGATTGCTAACTTTACAGATATTGATGAAACATTCATATACGACTATAGACCAACCCAGAAAGATTCAACCACGCTTGGTCCGGAGGAATTGAAACTTTTTATCCAAACCAAAAATCAAGAGCATATGGTAGCAACTCAAGAGTTAACTGAGCTGCTTAACAAAAATAATGCTCCTATTATTGCGGTAAGTGGAAGAGATATTAATATGGTTCAGGCAGACAGTCGCCTGCCCCAATTTGATTTGGTTGTTGGATCGGTCGGAACAGAAATATGGATTAAACAAAAAGATGGAAGCTATCAATTAGATTCTGAATACGATAAGCATGTCAGCCAAGAAATTGGATTTGATAGAAACAAAATTTATGACCTATCTTATGACATTGTTGCAAATGCCACTTCTTTGGTTCCCAACGCAACGCTTAAATTTCAAGACAGAGATAGCGAAGCCAATGTCAACGCCTATCAACAATATCCGCAAGCAAAAGAGCATGGGTTAACAACTTATTCCCCACCGGAAAAATATAAAATCTCATTCACTTTTGAAGGCTCGGGCAGTGACAAAGTAACACTTGAGGAAACTATACGAGCCCAGCTTGAAAAAATCGGCTGTCCTCAAGTAAAAAGTGTTTTCTCATACGGCGGAGAAGGAAAGGATGGAAGGATATCTTGGAACATTGACTTAGTCCCCGAAACAAAAAAAGGAGCCATCAACTATCTCGTTAGTAAATTTGGCTGTATTGGAATCTTTGGCGGAGATACAGGCAACGATAGCGATGCAATTATCGGCGCGGGTCATGCCGGGTTTGCTGTTGGCAATAGAAAGCCTGAAGTAGATACTTCTATATCTGACGCATCTGATGCGATAACTACAAAACAAACAGAAAACTTTCGTATTTTCAAAAATCCGGATGGAACAAAAAGATTATTATTTGTAGATTCGGATCTGACAAATAAAGGACCCGAAAGTCAAATAAAAGCCCTAAGAGCAATGAAAATGTTTGCAAGATTAATGAAACCAGCTACAGCCAATGAAGTCAAAAGTCTAATATCTTAGCTTCGCAAGGTGAGACCTTGCAAGGCCTTGCAAGGCTAATTCGCATTAATAGTTATCAGAACAATCTTTGTATATTTCTTTGGGTACATTATAGGTGTTAATTATTGAGCAAGGAGGAATGTTTTGCCCGTCCCATATTTTTTTCCATTGATTATTCTGTTTTACTGCATACCAAACAAATCCTCCTGGAGGGACTCCTGCAATACCATACGCGTAATTACCTAAAACCTTTTTAACTTCAATTTGAAATCCTGGTCTATCTGCAGAGACAAGATCTTTTGAAACAGATTCCATGATTATTTGTTCTTCTGTGTTTGTGAATTTGAAGGTTGAGAGGATTTGGTCAATATCATTTTCAGATAATTCAGAGTTTATGTGAAAAATGAAGGCATGATTTTTTGCTACTAAATAAATCTCATATGTAACTTCTCCAATTTTTCTTTTATCTTCTGTTTCTGTTCTATTAAACCATATAGTTTCATAGTCATTTATTGCAACCTTTTTATATACGGGAGGTTTATCGAGCCCACTATAATCGATCCCACTATAAAACAATCTCATTTGTGCCGGAGATTCTGGCAAATCTTCCAGAATTCCATTATACGGAAACAATTCAAGTGAAAAAGCAAGTTCATATTTTGGACCTAATCCAGGAAATTGAATCACTGTGTTATCTTCGGTTCCATCGACATTTTTGGACTGACCACCAGCATCTCCAACAGTTACATATGGTAACCTATCTGGAGAGGGATATTTTATTTCAAAACCTATCTTTTTATTCACATACGTCTTCCAGTTTGAGGCTTCGTCAATAGTGGGAACTGGGGAGGGTCGAGAGGTTACGTTATTTGCAACTGGGGCTTGGGCTTTATTTGCTCCAAGCATATACGCTCCTAAACCTATTAAAATAGTAACAGCGCCAAAAATAAATAGCATTAATTTTGAACCATGAGATTTTTCTTGCGTTTGAGGGACTGGCGCTTGCTGATTTAACTTATCCATTCGTGTATTGTATCAAACTATAAGCTAAAAGGCAAATTTTTTGTAAAATGGGTTATCTCTCCAAACTGAATTCTATAAGAGCTTTTTTGATTATTTCATCTTCGGTTGAAAACCCTTTTTTATAAATAATCTCTTCGGAATAGTCAATGTCTTCAAAGTAGGCGAGCTGAGTCCTGAAAATTTTCTCATTGAATTCGTTACCGAAAATTTCCACTCCTTTTATCGTTATCTCCGAGACAGTACAATGTCCTTTCAGAATGAAATATAAATCAACATAATCTTTCCATTTTGCCCTGCGGCCCAGCGCGAACGCTTTCATAGCGGCAAGGGTGAGAAGATCAGGCAATTTCACGATGTTGCCAAGATATTCTGAATAGATTATTTTGTATGGAAATTGAAAAAAAGTAAACTTAACCCCGCCAATTAAAAATGTGTACTCCCCTTTTTTATTGACCAAAACAGTATCTATGGCCGAGTTTTGGGAAATTTTTGTTTTTATCGAATAGTTATTAAATCCATTAAAACTAAATAAATCAAAATCAAGCGACTCACGATGTCCCAGATGTAAAGCTATCGCGGTGCCGCCTACCAAGCCAAATTTTTTTGAAAATAATGCAACGATTGACAGAAGCTTTGCTTGAGTTTCCGTTAGAATTTCCTTATGCATATTTCTGGAAGTATAGCTGAAAATAGTTTTTTACCTCAGGGCGATAGTTGATCCTTGGACGATTCGTTTGCTCATGAAAAATTTTTGCGACTACTTGTATGCCCAGGAGAGAGATCAGCTCTCGCACATCGTTCATATCGCCGTAATTTAAAATACCCTCAACTACGGCTTCCTTTGAGAGGCCGTCATAATTTTTAGTTGACCAAAACAAATACTTTCTTTTTCTTACAAAACTACCAAGAGTCATACTCCAATTATAGCATATTCTTAAACAAGTAAATTCATCTGGGCTTGCCTGACTGTCAAAAAGTCTACGAAAAAATCCTAAAGCGAGGAAACCCTACTTGAGCTAATCATATCTTCGTATAGCTTTTTGTATAAAATAGCGCTTTTGTCCCAGGAGAAATCAGTTTTAATTGCATTCATAAGCATATTTTTAAAATGTTTTTTGTTTTTGAACATAGACAATGTCTTTTTAATAGCCTTTATTAAAGAGAAAATGGAATTTTTTTTAAAAAGAAATCCATTTTTGCCATTTGAAACAGAATCTTTAAGTCCGCCTGTCCTTGAGACAACAGGCAAGGTTGCATACTTCATGGCAATCATTTGTATTAATCCACAAGGTTCATAATGAGAAGGTATGATAATAAAATCACAACCGGCATACAATTTATGTGCCATAACTTCATCATAAACAATCTGTGCTCTAACCTTTGTTGGATAAAGGCTGGCAAATTTAACTACGGCTTTTTCTATACTAGGTCTTCCTGATCCTAAAATTATTAGATTAAAATCAAAATTTTCAATTTTTTTAACTGCCTTTATAAGAAGATCTATGCCTTTTTGATTTGCCATTCTGCCAATAAAACAAAACGTAGGCACATACTCCAAAACCAGACTTTTTAGGAGATCTTCTTTGTTGTTTTTCTTGCCATCCTCGAAGTTTTCCTGGTCGTATTGATGGAATATAAATTTATCGACTTTTGGATTCCACTCTTCATAGTCAATTCCGTTTAAGATCCCTATTATTTTGTCTTTTTTACCCCTATCTTTCTCCCTTCTATCCAAAAAATAGCGTATTGGATTTCCATCGTTGTTCTCAAATATTTCTTTCGCGTATGTTGGTGAAACAGTTGATACCCGAGTAGCATGCATAATTCCCTCTCCGAGAACGTTAATTTCCGTTACGGGATTTCCTCTCCTAAGCGTTTTTACATCTTCATCCTTAATGTCAAGCAAATCTAATACTTTTAACGATCCTCTGCCTTGATGCCTAAGATTGTGGATGGTCAGAAGTGTTGGAACGCTAATATTTAATTTCTTTTGAAGTATTAGGGGAACCAAAGCCGTATGCCAATCATTGCAATGGATAATTTGAGGCTTCCACTTTTCATTTGTAACAAGCCATGGAATAAAATGAGATACCGCTAAATCGAAAAAGGCAAACTGGTCTATTTTTTTGTTTCTTCCTCTTGGACCAGAGTAAGAAAGGAAAGGCTTGTTGCTTAAAAAATAAACCGGAATATTGGTTTTGGGAAAGTAAGACTTGTAAATGCCAATATGTTGGCGTCCCTGTCCAAAATGGATAGAAAACTCGCCAATTTTTTCTTCTTTGACACCAAATTTATTTTTATTAAAGTCCTCTCTTACAATTTGGTAAAAAGGAATAACTACCCTCACGTCTAATCCTATTTTGTTTAATGCCTTGGGCAAAGAACCTGTAAAGTCACCTAAGCCCCCCCATTTATAAAAAGGTGCTGCTTCATGCGCAGTTAGTAAGACATTCATAATAAACCATTAAGTCTTGTCTTTTATATTCTACTATAAACTCTCAAATATTTCTTTACCATTTCACCTAAGGTCGTAATGTTTAGGTTTAATAAATAAATCAATTTATATCGTAATATATTAAAAGGTTAATTAAAGTATCATATATTTGGATTATCTAGCTTCTCTCAAAGCTGCTCTGTACGAACGACGATGGATTGTCTCTAGCATGACTAAATCAAGTAAATTTATTCTTAGCAATTCACGCTTTGCTTCACTCTTGTCGCTTGGACCGAATGCTAAAAATTCATTCCAAAAGCTCTCTTCTAAGCCCGATGCGATATCAGTCAGGGACGCTAAATCTAATCCGGCTAGGCTTTGGTAATAAGGATGTGCTTCTATACCAGGCGATAAACATAAACCGTCAACCAGATCAATAGATAACGGTCCTTTCTTAATGCTTTGATCCCATTCTATAGCCTCACTTTTGTCTAAAAGAAAATAAGGCGGTCTTCTTTTTTTATTAACAAAGGGGGATGCAGAAACGTTGTCTATATTGCGATATGCAGAATATTTTCCTCCAGCCTCAACTGTGTAAAACCACCCCGTATAAAAATTATCTTCAAGCTCTACGATACCAGGCTCCGTTAGAGATAAGTCAATAAAAGCTGGTCTTGCAGTTCGAACTGCTCTCAAAAGGCTATAGCCTATCCTAGCTGATTCCTTTAGTATCTCTTCTGCTGTTCTCGTGCGATTTTGAGGTTCTTGAATTCTTGTGCTACCGGATATAGCTAATTCTGACAAAAACCTTGTTGGCCTACTATGTGCTGCTCCACCCGCTTGTTCTGTGCTCATAAGTATAACGGATTCTAGCAGATTTTGTCTTTCAGAGCAAAAAAAACAACTAAATCGCCTTTTTTGAAGATAGCTTTTCTTTCAAAACCAAAAAAATAAATTCCAAAAGCCTAAGTTGGCGTTTTATTCTCCAGGGTTGGATTACCAAACGAAAAAGCCATTCAAAACCAATTTTTTGAATAAAAGCAGGCGCTCTTGGAATTTTACCGCTTATATAATCAAAACTACCCCCTACTCCGATCATGACTTTTACCGGAAGTTTGTCTAAATTTTCGCTCATCCACATTTCTTGTTTGGGCGCACCGAAAGCAACGAAGAGAATATCAATACTGGATGATAGATGATAGAAAGTAGAGGGTAGATTTTTGAAGGTAGAAGTTGGAGGGTAGATCGATTTTCTATCTTCCATTTTCAAATTACTATTTTCTATCTTCCATCTTCTACCGTCTACTTGGGCTGGCCATTCCTCTCCTACAAAACTAACTTTGAGTCCTGGGTATTTTTTAACCAAGCACTCGGCAGTCCTCTCTGCTATTCCTACCCCACCCCCCAGAAGTCCCACCGTTATAGGCTTTTTGGCAACTGCCTCACATAGACTTTCCAGCAGTTCAACACCTGTTATCCTCTCTTTAAAGCTAATCCCCAACAATTTACCTGCTAAAATAACCCCGACTCCATCCGGTAAGGCTATTTCCGCTCTATTCAAGACACTTTTATACGCTTTAGCCTTGTTAGCAAGCACCAGAATTTCGGGATTCGGGGTGACAATGAAGTATTTTTTAACGTTTTTTTCTAAGCCTTTAATAATATACTCTAAGATTTCTTGTTTCGATGCATTTGTTATACCAACATCAAGTATATTTTTTTTTTCAAGCATAATTTTTTACTACAAGATATCTTTAATTAAAGCCCAGAATCTTATTTGCCTATTTTTGAATATTTAATGTGTTCAACACTAGCTATCGCTTTTTGGTCCTGCAAAGCAAAAAAATCCATGTTTTGTTTATAATTTCAATCTATTACTATACATCTATTGCTTTGTGAAAATTTCTTAGTTTTATAAATTTCACAGTGAACAAATTATAGAGTTAAAAATAATATAGGATACTAAAATTAAAAGTTCAAAGTTAAAAATTAAAAGTTACAGTCTAAAGATAAAAGTTTTAATAATTTTGAATTTTGAACTGTAATTTTGCACTTTTCATTTTGAACTTTTAACTTATTTCTTGGATATGCTTCTTTTGTAAAGATCTATGTTCTCAAGCGCCACCCCAGTTCCTCTGACTACACAAAGCATAGCGTCTTCTGCAACATGACAGGGAACGCCTGTAGTTTTTGTCATTAGTTTATCAAAGTTTCTTATAAGAGATGTTCCTCCGCTCATCACAACTCCTTTGTCGATAATATCGCTTGCCAGCTCCGGCGGAGTTTGCTCCAATACCCCTTTGACTGCATTAATAATATTCATAAGCACAGGACGAATTGCATCATTTACTTCAACCTCTGTCAGCTCGATCGTCCTTGGCAATCCGGTTATAGCGTCTCTTCCCCTGACTTCCATTTTTTTTATCTCTTCTTTTGGATCTATCAACGCATTTCCAATTGTGATTTTTATCTCCTCGGCTGTTCTCTCCCCAATAAGCAGATTAAATTTCTTTTTTACGAAATGGGTTATTGCCTCATCAATCTTGTTTCCTCCAGCCCTGACTGAATTATGAACAACAACGCCTCCTAAAGATATAACCGCGCATTCCGTAGATCCTCCTCCTATGTCAACAACCATATGTCCTGCAGCCTGAGCAATCGGAATTCTGGCTCCTATCGCTGCGGCAAGAGGCTCTTCAATTAAATAGGCAATTTTGGCACCCGCGGCCATAGTCGCGTCAAGTACAGCCCGACGCTCAACCTGAGTGACGCCGGAAGGAATACATACCATTACCTCAGGTTTAAAAAAACGGGATTTTCCGCATGCTTTATCTATAAAGTATGAAAGCATTGCCTCAGTAATTGTATAGTCTGCGATAACCCCATCCCGCATGGGTCTTAAAGCAACAATATTGCTTGGAGTTCTTCCCAACATCTCCTTTGCCTCATGTCCGACAGCAACAACCCTATTTTCCTCAACAGTCACCGCGACTACTGTCGGTTCGTTTAAGACAATACCCTGACCTGTTAAATATACAAGGGTATTTGCTGTCCCTAAATCTATACCAATACGTTTTGAAGTAAACATAATCCTCCTAATTTTAAATTTTTAATTTTTAATTTTCATTGAATTTTAAATAACTTAATTTTTAAACATTTTAAATTAATATTTGATTGAAAATTTCAAATTTCGAATTGAAAATTTTTTATATCAAACCTCATGCTATCTATATCAATTATCCGCTTAGCCTTAGGGTAGAACTTATTATATGTCTCTAAAGTTTGTCTTGCAAGTATCATTATTAGAGTTGTATAATCATAGTTGATGAAAAGGAGCTTAATCCTTTCTTTATTTGTACTTTTGCTCTTAGGTCTTGCTACAGTCCTTGTTGTTTTGTATGGAAAGGGTTATCGTTTTACGCGCGGACAGGAAGGAATAGAGCTTTCCGGAACAGGACTTTTAGTCGCAAAAAGCAAACCCGATGGTGCCGGAATATTCGTAAATGACCATCTTACTTCGGCAACAGACAACACTATTAATCTCTCAGAAGGAGAATACGACATAAAAATTGTTAAACAAGGATATTTCCCATGGCAGAAAAAAATAAAAATACAAAAAGAGGTTGTAAGCATAGCAGACGCTCTGTTATTTTCAACTACACCTAAGCTTGAAGGGATTACTGAGATCGGAGTAGAAAATCCGGTTATCGATCCAACACGCAGTCAGATTGCATTTACTGTCGCTTCGGATTCCGCAAGAAAAAATGGCGTTTATGTCTTAGATATAAGCCAAAAGCCTATACTGACATTACAAAGCGCATCAACGCAAATTGCGGACGACACAGTTGCAACTTTCTCCAAAAGCAAAGTCTCGTGGTCTCCGGATGGAAAACAACTGCTAGCCACAATATCCGCCGATCTTAATGGATCTACGACCTACCTTCTTGATTCAAGAAATTTTAATCAAAATCCTAAGGACGTTACTCAAACTCTTGCGGAAGTAAACAGTATTTGGGAAAAACAACAAAAAGATAAAGAAAAATCTCAAACATTCGGGCTAAATTCTAGGCTTAAAAAATTGATTTCCGATAACTTTCAAATAATCTCGTGGTCCGAGGATGAAACAAAAATTCTATATTCCGCCTCTCAATCCGCAGCTCTTTCTCCCATTATTACACCTGCTCTTATCGGCACTAATTCAACGCAGGAAGAACGATCCATAGAGAAAGATTCTATCTATGTCTATGATCTTAAAGAAGATAAAAATTTTAAGATTTTAGATTCCAAAACGGATGTACAGTCCCAATTGACTTGGTTTCCGGATTCCAAGCATCTTATATATGTCAATAATCGCGAAATAACAATTATGGAATATGACAGCGCAAACAAAACAGTAATATATGCCGGACCTTTTATAGAAAATTATGTTTTTCCGTGGCCGGACGGATCAAAACTTGTGATACTAACTAATCTTGGCAACCAAAACCTTCCTCCAAATTTATATACGATAGGATTGAAGTAAAGATTAGACGGTAGATGGTAGAAAGTAGATGGTAGATTTTTGAAGGTAGAAGCTAGAGGATAGATCAAATTTCTACCTTCCATCTTCAAGGTACTATCTTCTACCCTCTATTTTCTACCGTCAAATATTACTTAGGCTTCGCAAACACCAGCAGCCTCTTCCATGTAGTGCCGGGGGGCCAGCAGGTTTGGAGAATAAGCTGCTCTTTGCCAGTTTGCGCTTGCGTAATATATGACACATCCGTAGACTCCACGATCTTTGACCCGCTTACAATATAATTGTAACGCTTATCTTGGAAAAAAATAACAATCTCATCCTGGGGTACCAGATTTTTTATAAGATAAAAAATTGCATTGTATCGCCCTATATCCCAAAAATTATCTGTTGAATGAGCAAATAAATAGATATTTCCTCTCATGCCTGGAAAAACTGTGCCTTTTGCGTGAGCAACACCTTTTTTCAGGATTGGAAGAAAGTCATTTGGATTGGCTGCATCAGCATTAGGAAATATTCTGGCATTTGCCCCTATCTTTCCTATAAAAATGCTAAATTCAGTATCAATTGGTGATAATATCTGCTCTTTTGGTCCAGCAAGAATATCCCCAAACCCTACAGTTGTTATTGTTTTAGAAGAATTATCTGCCACTTGAAAACTAATACCGCGCCACTCCCCTATTTTAAAACCAATTTCGTAGTAGATGGCCGGCCCAAATGTGGCAATTATCCCAAAAATCGCAAAAAGCACCAAAAAATTCCCAATGTTTCGAAGCGTAAGAAAACGGAAAATTTTCGATTTGGTCATGCTCGTGCCCGGCCTAAGCGCTCTTCGAGCCGCGCTACGAACCCGTCTCGCCGACGAGGCGGATAGTAGGTAAGGCGAGAAGAAAGCCTGTGTCGGGTGTCCCCGGAGGGAATTGAACCTCCATCTTACCCTTAGGACGGGTCTGCTCTATCCGTTGAGCTACGGGGACCAAATGGGACAAACCTCGCGGTTTTTCCCAACGATTTCCCTTTAATGATACGGCAAGCGGCACTCTCAATCCAACGCTTGCCGCAAGTTATAAACTGATTGTATTTTAACACAAAAGAAAGTAAAATGAAGGAATTCTGCTTTGCCAGATGCCGTACGGTATCTGGCTTTGCAGAACGGGGTGTAGTGTATCGGCAACATGCACGGTTCGGGACCGTGAGACAGAGGGTCCAATTCCCTCCACCCCGACCATAAAAATAAGCCTACCTAAACTTAAACATTAACCCATCCTTAAATGATTTTGGCAAAAGTTCTTGTGGCAATGGCGGTAAAGAAGTAATTAATTCAAGATATTTAGCCATAATTAACTTTTTTCTATTTTTTAACCTATATGAATGATTTGACGCGCTTGATCTCAATGGTTTTTCAGCCTCACTTTTTCTATAACGATCGTTATAATTTTTAATAAGCTGATTCACCATTTCAATTTCATTCTTGAGGCTGATATATTTCTCTTCCAACTTATCCAAATGCCAAATCTTGTAGGCAAGTTCTCTAGGATCACCTAACCTAAGAGCAATAACATCCATGGCAAAAACGTGATGCTTAAGACCTATCGACTCTATAAATTCCCAAACATCATCCCCTATTGGCAGAGGAGTTATCCATACTGACTCCTGAAGCATTCCAAAACCAATGTTCCTAAGTTTTTCCCTAAGAGAGTCGCGTATCACTCTAAATTTTTCCTCAATATCAAAAACAATAATGGTCCAATGTTTATTCCATTTTCTTGTAAGATTAGTAATCGGAAAATCTCTTTTAACTTTATCTCTTCCAGCAGAGGTTAATCGCAAGTAAACCTTTCCTTCTTTTACAACTTTTTCTATATCTCCAGTTTTAAGATTTCTTCCAATTGTTTGAAGAAAATTGTGCTTCTTGTACCGCCTCGGAACAAAGCCATACATATTCTTATAAGCAGAACTTACAAGATGCAATGGATCTTTCATTTCCTCCATCAAATCTCCTGTTCCGGCAAGAGTCAAAAGTAATATATCTCTTTTTCTTAAAAGCTTTTTCATGCTTCGATTACCTCAGCATGACCTCTTCGAGTCTGAGCCGCAGAGCCGATGGCCTGAGCTAAGTCGAACGGGTCATAATCTTTGATCTGAATATTGGTGATTTAGCTATATCAAAACACATAACGATCGTTATGTCAATAGTTAAGCTAAAACACCACTCAGATTATAAGTAATTGAATTCTATGGACTCAGACTACAGATGTTTTATTTTTGAGAAGGTGGTGAAGGGTAAGAGTAAGAAAGACTCGCGCCAACAATCCGATCAGTATGTATCTTTAGGGTTTTATTGTGTTTGAGGTTGGCTACTTCTGATGCTCTGGATAAGTTCAATTAAGTCTTGCTCGTTAGCTTCTCTCACTATTTCGTGACCAGGCAAAATAATGGAGACGCTCCCATGCATCCCACTTTCCCATCTTCGTTTAGAGTAACTTATCCTATTCTGAATGCGATCTTGGTAAAAAACATAAAGGTCTTGCTTTGAGTAAGTAGTATCCCCTTCATACAAATGCTCATGTATAGAAACCAAAAGTTCAGCTCCTCTAAAAGCTGTTACTATTTCATCAATATGTTTTTTCCCATCTATCTCTAAAAATCTTCCCTTAGGATCTTTTCTTGCTATAGAATCTTTATCTCCAAGAATTTTATTGCCCTCACCAACAACTTGTTTTGCCATTTGTAAAGCTTTTTCTCTTTCTTCTGGAGTTAAAGGCTCTTGGCTTCTATCTTCAGGCTCAAAGGGAAATATTAAACTATGAAGTAATCTATTTATACGTTGTTCCATATGACACGTATTATAGGGTTATATCAACAGGATGTCAAATGAAGTAAAGGACTCTATATTACTCTAACTCTTCCTTTATATACGTATGGACATGGTCGGTTTTTTGCCAAGTGAAGATTTCTGTGGACGCAAACATTAGTTTTTCTTCGCTTTTTGCAATTTCAGCGCTTTCCGAAGCGTGAATTAGATTATACTGCTGGCTCATGGCAAAGTCGCCTCTTATTGTCCCCGGCTCGGCATCTCGGGCCAAAGTAATCCCAACCATCTTTCTAACAGTTACTACAACATCTTTGCCTTCCCAAAGCATAGCAACAACAGGGTAAGACTTCATGTAGGATTTGAGTCCGCCAAAGAAAGGTTTGTCTTTGTGATGCGCGTACCATTCATCAAGAATTGCATCATCCAAAGAAATCATTTTAATTCCAACCAACTTTAAGCCTTTTCGCTCAAATCGATGGATTACTTCTCCAATTACCCCTCTTTGAACTCCATCGGGCTTGACTAAAACAACTGAACGCTCCATAATTTATTTTGACGGTGGATCGTAGAAGGTAGATGATAGTTTTTTGAAGGTAGATGTTAGAGAATAGATCAATCTTCCATCCTCTATCTTCAAATTACTATCTTCTACTTTCCATCTTCTACCGTCTATTTATAAATGTAGCAGTTTTTCAAATCGTTGTCCATCTGCAAAATTTCCTATTGCTGCCAAGTTTAATCCGTTATTTACAAAGTATCGTTTTGCCGCTGCCTGCACTTCTTCAAGTGTTACTTTTTTTATCTTTTCGATTATCTCCTCCGGACTGTCAATCTTTTTCTCCAACAACTCTTGACTGCCGTAAAACCCGGCAACTGCTCGACTATCTTCAAGCTCCAAAACAAAATGACCTTTAAGAAATTCTTTAGCTTTTTTAAGTTCCTCATTTGAAATTGGAAATTTGAAATTAGAAATTCCGTGATATTGTTCGACTATCACGGCGACCGCTTCCTCCACCCTTTTAGGATCAACCCCTGCTGTTGAGACTAAACTTCCGCAATCCGTATAATGATCGGAAGACGTTCTTACATAATATGCAAGCCCTCGCTTTTCCCGCACTTCATGGAAAAGTCTTGAACTCATTCCCCCACCCAAAACCGCGGAAAGAACAGACAAAGCATAATGGTCCTTGTGCTCCAAAGGAACAGTTCTAAATCCTATCATAATATGCGCTTGTTCTGTTTTTTTCTGCTTTAAAAATACTTTTGGTTTTTTCTGATCCTCTACTACCTTTTTATATCGCAATGTAGCAAACTTACTCATTTTACCGAAGTATTTTTCTATCAATTCTGTTGCTTTTTTGGAATTAATTCCACCCGCTACAACAACAGTTATATTATCCGCGCTGTACAGACTTTTCATGTAAGATAAAAAATCCTCCTTTTGAATTTTTTTAATTACATCTTTTTCTCCTGCAATGTCCCATCCCATTGGCGTGTCTCCATACAAAAGCCGTTCGTAAATGTCCCCAATTTTCCGAGCAGGTGTGTCTTCGTAAAGATTTATCTCTTCCAAAATTACTCCTCTTTCTTTGTCTATTTCCTTTGGATTAAGAAGTGAATTGTTAAGCATGTCGGATAAAACATCCAAAGACAAATCTAAATGATTTGAGGATGATTTTATATAAAACCCAGTAGTTTCTTTTCCTGTAAAAGCGTTGAACTCGCCTCCTATGCCATCTATAAGGCTTGAAATTTCTATAGCCGATGGTCTTTTTTTGGTGCCTTTAAATGCCATATGCTCTAAAAAATGAGAAATGCCGTTGTTTCTCTTTGTCTCAAAACGGCTTCCCGCATTAACCATTACCAAAACAGTTACGCTTTCAAACGAAGGCATGGGAATAGTCAATATTCTGAGACCGTTGCCAAGAACTGATCTTTGAAACTTCATAGTTTTAGATTGACGTTATTCTACCACTTCCCCTTGCATTTGCCAATAGAGTATGATAGTTTTGTAATTAAAGGAAAAATATGGCAAGGGAAAGAGAAGGGAAAGTTCCTCTGCGTGAAGTACTTCCAACGCAAGAAAATGGAGAATACATAGACCCCGGCAGATTGTTTTTGACATTCACCGGACAAGGATCTCATTTTCCGGGAATGGGAATGGACTTATATCAAAATTCACAAGAAGCAAGAGAAGTATTTCATGAAGCCGATAGAATTGTAGGATTTCCGTTATCAGAAATAATGTTCAGGGATCCAGAAAAAACGCTTATCCGAACTGACATTGCGCAAATTGCAATAGTGACTTTTGAAGAGGCAACAAGAAGAACAGTAGAGGCGTTATCTGGAAGAGAATTAGATCCCAAAGCATTTGCTGGACATAGCCTTGGCACATATGAAGCTATGGTTGCAGCAGAGGTTACATCATTTCCTGATACTATTAGACTAGTTCAAGAAAGAGGAAGACTAATGCAAGAGGCTGCTGAAAAGAATCCTGGCACCATGGCTTCTATAACGGGACTAGACCTAGCGGTATTAGAGGGAATATGCGCAGAAACAGGTGCAGAAATAGGCCTTATTAATACTGATAAATTAATAGTAATTACTGGAGACAAACGAGCAGTAGCTCAAGCAAGAGACCTTGCTACTGCAAGCAAGGCAAAAGGAGTAACTGAGTTACAAGTTAACGGAGCGTGGCATTCATCCTTAATGGAAAGCACCCAAGAAGGGCTTCAAAAAGCAATTTCCGATATTCCGTTTAAAGATCCTAAGAAACCCATTTATGACAATTCAACTGGTGAATTATTAACTACGGCAGAAGGCATACAAAAGGCTCTCGTTCGCGGTTTGTGCGAACGTGTTTGTTGGAATACCCTTTTTAAACGCGGCGCTGCTGGAGCATCAGCAGTAATTGAGATTGGTCCAAGAGACTTTCTTTCTCGCTTTGCAAAACAGATGGTGGATAGAAGTACAAAAATTATTCCAGTTAGCTCATTTGAATCAGCTCAAAACCTTGCTCACATACTCCAACAGCCATCCGATCACAACAAGCTCCTAAACGCTTAATTCTGCAAAATATTTTTTGCCAATAGCCACGAATTATTATATAATACCTCTGATTCTGTACTAAAAATATGGTTGAATTAGAAAGAAAGCGTGGTTAATCCCGTACAAAAAATGTTTATCTTTACGCTATTGATACTGCCAATGAGACAATAATTGATACTGTGATTAGCATAAATGGCAAACTATATCAACAACGTTCTGTAAAAGAAAAAGCAATTACTGGCTTGTGGCAGGCGCTAGGTATTGTATCAGGACAAAATCCCGCTTCGGTTATGTTCGAACATTTCAGCCAATCTGAATCGGATTAGCCTTCTCAGATATCTTAATTTCATATTTTCCGCACAGAAAAAGTTATTGAATCCGTATAAAATAATAAGTATAATCTCATACGAAGTTATGAAGCATGAAAGATTCACAGTACGTAACGGAATAATTATAGCTCAACTTACTCAATCTAAAGAGAATCTAGTTGCAAACCCAACGGAGATTAACGGGTTAGTCGATGGAAAAGAAAAACTTGTACCTCCTGCTGAGACCACAACACAACAAATAACAGAAGCGAAACCGAAAGATGAAGAGACAATAAAAAAAGAAAAAGCAAAGGAAATGCTTGAAATTAGCGCTAAATATCTCTTGTCTAAGATCGTAGAAGGCAATCTTCATCATGAAGTTTTTGGAAACGAGGCGAGTGTTCAATTTAAAAAAATCTTTATGAATGCCTTCTCTGAATTACTGGAAAAATATTGGTACCCTGACCCTAAAAGTATTGAGGATATGTCAGAAATTGAAAGATTAATTGTAGAAAAGTGCAACATACTAAAACGCGGAGATTACACAAGAAGAGAAATCATTCGTAGTGTAAGCAGGACATTAGGAATTCTTCCTCCAAAAAAATACAGATACGACTGAGACTTCTACATTCTCTCCGGTGCCTTTATGCCTAGTAAATAAAGCCCGTTTTTAATTACCTGGCCAACTGCTTGGGTTAATGCCAAACGAAAATCCCTATTTTCACTCTCTAGTATTTTGTGTTTTTGATAGAAAAGATTGAATTTTTGGGCAAGATCAAATAAATAATTGCACAAAAGATTTGGCGAAAAATTCTCCCCCGCCTCCCACACTATCTCTGGAAATCTCTGAAGCGCTCTCAAAAGAGAAACTTCTTCCGGTTCCATCATCTTGTCATCCTGAACTTGCTCGCCTCGCGGCGAAGCGGGTTTCAGGATCCCGGTTCGTTCGAGATGCTGAAATGAATTCGGCATGACATTAATTGAGGCTTTGTGAATTACGCTCTGTGTCCGTGCGAACGTGTACTGCAAATATGGACCGGCATTCCCTTCCATATTCAAAATTTCATCCCAATCAAAAACAATATCTTGTTCCGAAGTTCTCTTCAAATCATTCCACTTAATCGCCCCGATAGCTACATCTTTTGCAGTATTTTCTGCTTTTCCTGAGCTAAGTTTATTTGCTCTTCCGATTGCCTCTTCCAAAACCTCTTCCAGCCAAATAACATTTCCTTTTCTGGTTGACATTTTTTCATCTTTAAATCGATAATGGCCGTGTCTTTTGTGGATTCTCTGCCCGTCTTTAACCCAACCTAACATTTTTTCTATTTCAAAAATCTGTTTAAAATACAAAGACTGCTCAATTCCAACTTCATTTATAATTACTACATCTTTACCGTATTTATTGAGCCTGAATTTATCTGTTGCCAAATCGCGAGTCGCATAAAGAGTTGCTCCGTCTTTTTTAATAATCATGAGGGGTGGATACTTGTTTTTTGGATAGAAAACTAATTTTGCTCCTTCACTTTCTTTTAACAGTCCTTTCTTCTCAAGTTCATTAATAATTCCGCCCATTTTGTCTTCAAAAAAAGATTCACCATATCCTGCCCCATTATTTTCTGTGAAGCTGATACCAAGCCGGTCATAAATTTTCCGAAACTCCTTTAAAGACCACTCAATACATTTATTCCATAATCGTCTTGTCTCCTTATCTCCATCCTCAAGCTTTTTAAACCATCTCCTTCCCTCTTCTTCCAATGCAGGATCTTTTTCTGCTTCCTGATGAAATCTAACATATAGATCCATAAGCATTTTAACCGGATTTTCCGACTTTGTAATTTCATCTTCATTTCCCCATGTTTTAATTGCGTAAATTTGTTTGCCAAACTGTGTTCCCCAATCTCCTAAATGGTTGTCTCTATAAACTTTCCACCCATTTGCTTCAAGTAAGTTAGCAATAGCATCGCCGATAATAGTTGACCTTAGATGTCCTACGGTAAATGGTTTAGCTATATTTGGCGAGGAATACTCAATAACAACTTTTTTGTTCGGATCTTGCCTTTTGGAACCAAACTTTTCTTTTTCTTCCAAAACTGTTTTTATATTTTCCAAAAGGTATTTTTCCGATAGGTAAAAATTTACAAACCCCGGTTTTACCGCCTCAACTTTTTCCAAAATTTTGAATTTTGAATTTTGAATTTTGAATTTTGTTGCTATCTCTTCTGCCAACTCCATCGGCGTTCTGAACTTTGAACTTTGAACTTTGTCAGCCAGAGACTGATCGGCCTTTGGCCGAAATTTTGAACTTGAGAATATTGCTAAAGCAATATTTGAAGAGTAGTCTCCATGTCTTTCGTCTTTCGGATGTTCAAGAATCGGAATAATACTTTGGCCTGTTAATTCCTTAACAATTCTTTGAATGTCTTTGACAATTAAATCTTTAATCGGTATCATATCTAAGATTTTACCACAATTTATTACTTTTATGGCAAAAGAAATTGCAAGAAGGATTATGGCAACACAATGGGTTCAGGATAGGCTCAAAGAAGGTGCTATTCGGGACACATTGGAAGACTTTACAATAGAATCGCGAAGACTTAGTCTAAAACCCGAAGGCAAACCGCTCTTTGACGATTTTGTTAATAGTATTCAAAAAGGAAAAGAAATAGCCCTATCCGAATATATAGATATGTTTTTAGGATTTGACTTTAAATCCGGCGTCAATGGTTTGGAAAATTTAACAGCATTAAAAAACAAACCAATACTCCTTGCTGCTAATCATGTAAATTATGGTCCTTTGGGAGGCGACTGGCAGCATGCTGTAATAAGCTATTATGTCAAACAAACAACGGGAAAAGAGATGAAATGGCTGCAAGGTTTTGACCCGACTACCACTCAAGATTTTTTTCGTGAAAGATTTTACAAATCAAAAAATATTATCCCTGTTGGCGATTCTAGTCCAAGGCGTGCAGGCATATTATTACTTCAAGCAATAAAAAACAAAGATAGTATGGGATTTTATCCTGAAGGAGAAAGAACTAAAAGCTTAATACAAGCTATTCCTGATGCCGGAGGATTAATGTTAACGTGCGCTACAAGAGACATAGATATTGTTTGCTGTTCCAGTGGATACAAAAACGATACTTTTTTCCTTAACTTTAATACTCTTGATATAAATCAAATACTGGAGATGGGAGAAGGAAAAAAACCGAAACCTTCCAGATTGCAAGAAATAGTTGATTACGCAATGTCTACGATTGCTCAAGATCTCCCTAAAAACCGCCGAGGTTACTATGGAGAATCCCAAAAAGCCAATGAACCAGAGCTAACCTTAACTACCCCCACGACCTCCTCGCACTGTTGAATGGATAATTAATAAATAAACGGTTATAAAAAAAGCCTCTTGCATTTTGAAAAAATACCTGTTAGTCTACGGTTATGGCAAGGATTCTTTTAATTGATGACGATCCGTCCATAGGCGAACTTTTTTCTTACGCTCTTAAGAAAAATGGAATTGAGACAATTTTGGCAATGGATGGCCAAAATGGCATTAACAAAGCAAAGGCAGAAGTAATTGACCTTATTCTCTTAGACGAAGTTCTCCCTGATATTCCGGGTAACGAAATATTAAAAACTCTGAAGCTTGACAACAAAACTCAGCATATTCCAATTATCATACTTTCCAATTTTAGCCAGGAAGAGCTTGTAAAAGAAGCGATAAACAACGGCGCATTGGATTATATATTTAAGTACCAGATAGAACCGGAGGATTTGGTAAACAGAATAAAATCAGCTCTTGGGATGCCAAAAGAAACCCCGCCTACCCCGCAACAGCCGGCTCAATAACCTAAAAAACCCTTAATTCCTATTGACAAGATGTACATTAGATGATAAATTGTTATACATGAACACTATTAGACTTTCTGCTACTTCTGCAAGAAACAAGTTTTTTGAATTGTTAAACCAAGTAGCGTTGGGTACAGAAGTTATTATAGAAAAAGATAAAAAAGAAATAGCTGTTATTTCACCTAAGAAAACAAAAATGGACTGGGAGGGTTTGAAAAAGGCATCAATTGCAGCAAAAGGTATCTGGAAAGATTATGATCCTAAGGATAATCCCCTAAAAAGACCAGGGGCTTCTGATTTTTTGGGCAGATGGGATAAAAACTGGAATGAAATAAAAAAGAAGAAGAAATGAAGCTTGTAATAGATAGCAGTATTTTAATTGATCGGCTAAGAGGTGGAGACAATTGGTTCGAATTTCTGCAAACTTCAGATCAAGAAAATATTTTGTATATCCCAACAATAGTTGTATTTGAGCTCTATTCAGGACAAAGTTCTGGAAATCCTGAAGAGCAAAAAAAGATCGAGAATCTAATTACATCTATGATCAGAATTGACCTTTCCGAAAAAATTGCACAGCGCGCTGGAAGAATCTTTAGAGATATAACTCGTAAACTTGATGTGTCTGACTATATTATTGCCGCTTCTGCGCTAGACATAGGAGGAACAGTTGTAACACTAAATAAGAAGCACTTCGAGCAAATCCCCGGCCTTGACCTATTCGATCTTCCCTAAACTATTTTTTTCTAACCATTGGGCCCAACCCCTCAAACCCCGCTATCACAGGACTCCTATTAAGGTATGCGCGAGCAAAAAGTGGAACAAAAACAGGCATCTGGGCTTCAAGCATATTCTGTTTCCTTCCTCCTTTTACTAAAGGTAGACTTGTTGGCAATATTTGTTTAAGCTCGTCTGAATAGCCAGCAACAACTATTTGGCCCAAAAGCGTGTCGTGTCTTTGGGAAAACACTTCAGGAAAAGCCTGAATCAACTCATCAGTAACTTTACCGCAGAAATACTCTCTTTTACCGGTTTTTTTATCTTTCTTCCAAGTTACAACCGGAGTAATTTCGTATTCTTGAGGGGCTATACCCATAGCCACCATTCTTTTCTCCCTATAGCCAGTTCTTTCATCCAAATCAAAACGAACTCTCATATAAGAGTCTCCAATTCTCATTTCTATCTCGTCATCCGATATTCTTGATACCTCTCTTCGTTTCGATTTAAGAAAGCTATCCTCGTACATATCGTGAGGATTGCCTTTTTCATCAACTAAAATAGTTTCTTCATTTACTGGAAAATTATATACATTTACCGCCCCATATATCAGCTTCTTCCTAGCTGCATCGTCTGGTAAGTGATTATAGAAATTCGTTATCAATTGCTCAAGTTTTTCTTCTCCTAAAGCCCGAAGTAATTCATAACAACGACTAACATCAAGGCCAAATTTATCAGCAATATCTTCATTGTATTCATTTTTTACAAATTGGGCAAAAGCGTTGCCTAATTGAAAATAGCTGCTAATTATACTCGTGAATGTGTTTTCACTACTAGATTTAATAACCCAAACCATAGATAGTTAGCGCTTTATCCTCGGACATTACTGCATTGTATGCGAACTTTAATCCTTGAAATGACGCATGTTCTACGGTAGCATGCATAGCTTCCCAAAAGGCTTTAAAATGATTTTGACCAAATTCCATAAACTTTTCTTTTACTATAGATTTTTCCGCACTATGTCTGGCGTATAACCCAAAAAGATTACTGTTTTCTCTTGACAATTCTTGCAATATTCTCCAATCGTCTACTATTCCTCTCCAATCCTGTTCAAGAACGCCAACTCCTATCCTGACTGGTTTTGCTCGTTCTAGAAGACTTAGAAGTCTTTCTCCGCCAAAAGCAATTTCATCCTGCGGAAAAGATGCTATGTGTATAAGAGAATCTCCATCATCTCTTACTTGAAAATTAAGGAAGATATCTAGAACTCCATTAGCAGGGTCTACGCCATCTTTACTTTTTGTTTTCAAAACCTCTCGTAAAGTTACTTGCCTAGAGGATATTAGTTCGCTTTGCAAGAGTCTATCCTCAAAGCTCCGCTCAATTGGGTCAAAACCTCGATCGGCTGGATCAGGGTTTGGCTCTTGTTGTAGCTCTGCTCTTTCTACCATTGTTCGGATTTTAACAAATAACGATAACCTAAGCAAGGCAAAAGATTTTACGGTAGTCTAAAAAGTGGTCTAAAAACTAAAAATTAACTATTTTATCAAAGCTAAAAATGGTGATTCAGCTTATCATTTTACATAACGATCGTTATTAGTTTTGATATAGCTAGATCACCATTTCGCTACCCAACTTTCTCCATCCGAAACGATTTCGATGTCGCCTCTTTCATCTGTCCTTAATACCTTAGCATTCTTATCTCTTAACAACTTGATTGCTTGTTTTGTTGGGTGGCCGTAATTGTTTTTCCCGACTGAAATAACTGCAAGTTCTGGCTTTATGGTATCCAATATTTCTGAATTTAATCCTGTTTTTGACCCATGATGGGGTACCTGAAGCACCTCAATATCCCCTATTCGACCTTGCATAATTCCTTCGTTTAATCCGGAAGCTTGGCTATCGCCTGTTAGTAAAACCTGAAATTCTTTGTATTCAACAAGACTAAGAATCGAAGCGAATTCGCTTCTCTCACCAATAGTACCGCCTGGACTTGTTGTTTGGATATATTCTTTACTTGGGCCTGCAATTTTTATAACCACTCCGTCTTTAAATCTGAACTTATCTCCTGCATAAACATATTGCGCTGCAATGTTTTGATTTTTAAGCTCATCCATGAGTCTTGAAAATACACCTGTATTGTTTTTAATCATTTCAGTTGCAAATAAATCTACTTTGTAATGATCTAATACACTTATAAGCCCATTTAAATGGTCTGCGTGGGGATGAGTTAGAATAACTAATTCTAAATCCCGATCCCAAAAAGGCAAATGTTTAGCAAGACAAGAAAGTACCGAATCATCTGGACCCGCGTCAATTAAGACATCCAATCCTTTAGGAGTTCGAATAAAAATCGCATCTCCCTGCCCCACATCACAAAACACAACATGAAGCTTAGAATCGTTAAACTTAACTTGCTGAAATACAAAAATTCCACCTAACGAGATGAATAAAACAAGCCCGACAATAACTATCTTCATGCTTTGCTTCTTCTTTTAAGCGCGAATATAAATGCTAACAATATACAATAATACCCAACTATGAATTGCCATGGAATATCTTCTAAGGCCACCACTCCTCCTATCTTTCCAAAAAACATAATTATTTTCTCAAAATAAAGCAAAAATGGCAAAGCTGCGTACGAAATTAATTGTCCCGATTCCGGAAGTATCATCCCGAAAAGTACTGCCACACTTCCTATAATCATTAGCGCCGGAATAGTCCAAAGAACCAATCCGTTAACAACAATCGACCAGAGCGAATATGTGCCAAAATTACCAACAAGAATAGGAAGTGTTGCTGTTTGAGCTGCTATAGTTGTTACCACACCCTCCCCAATTATGGATTTTTCTATAAACTTTTTAACTTTTCCTCTATGTTCCAAAACGGGTCTTATAAATAAAAGTCCGAAAGTCGCAAGAAATGAGAGCTGAAATCCTATGTCAAAGATAAGATTTGGAGAGAAAAAAAGCATAACAAAACCGCTCAAAAATAGTCCGTACGCTCCTAATGTTTGTCTGCCTATCAACTGCGCTGTAAATACCACAATTCCCATAATCGAAGCTCTGACAATCGGAGGATCAAGTCCTGCCATGACCGCGTACAAACCTATGCCCGCAATGCTTGCTATAATTGCAATCTGGCGCTTCAAAAAAAATCCAAAAACAGAACTCAGGAATCCTCCAACCAAAGTCACATTCATGCCTGATGCAGCTACAACATGAAATACACCGGAGATTCTAAGGCTTTCTGTAAAATCTTTTGGCATCGTCTCTTTAATGCCAAATACAATCCCTAACAAAAGACTTGCGGAAGTTGGGGGAAGACTTTTTTCAAATAACAAAGTCGCCTTCTGGCGAATAAAGCTTGAGATTGATAACAAGAAATTTTTGTTGCCTTCAATCTTTTCAATCTTAGGATACGACATTGTTATAATAGTTTTATTCTTACCTATCACTCTTTCCTTTAGAGTACCAGTTATATTTAATGTGTCTCCATAATGAAGCTGTGAAAACGCAGGAACAGTTATGAAAACTTCCTGGCTTGGATTTATGTTAGCAGTGAATCTTTGGTATCTGCCAAAATTCTGAGGCTCTTTTAGAAGCGTTGTTTTAAAACTTACACGCTGTCCGTCCTGGTACTGAGGCTGATTGCGGTAAAAGAGAAAGAATCGAAAAGCAAGGATTATTAAAAGAATAAATATAATAATTTGAAATTTAAAATTTGAAGTTTTCAATGAAAATTAAAAATTGAAAATTTAAACTTAATATACTGTTATCTTCTCCCTTATCTCCTCAAACACCTTGCTACCAACAATCTTTTTTGATAGTAATTCATCAATCGCACCGTATGGGCGACCATTAATAATCTTTTCAGCGTAAATCGGTCCAATTCCAGGCAAACTGTCAAGCTCTTGCTGGCTGGCAGTGTTAATATTAACCTGATCCTCAGCGTTTCCCCCTTTGATACTTTTGATACCATTGATACTTCCTGTCTCCGTCTCCCCTATTTTGGGTATATAAATCTTTGTTCCATCTGTTACTTTTATTGCCAGATTAAGATTTTTTGTTACCCACTCCCTATCGGCATCTAGAGAAAACCCTCCGGCTGCAATTAGCGCATCCTGAATCCGAGAGTCGGTTGGAACATTGTGTACCCCAGGTTTTAAAACCGCGCCCTCAACATCAACAATAATTTGACGATCTAAAGATTTACTCGATGATTCTGAAGATAAAACAGCTTCATTCCCTGATTCAAAAATTACATCTTTGGATGAGCTAGATGATCCAAGCAACACTATCAAACCATATACTAAGAATATCAAACCTAATGCACCTAGCGTTATGGTAAGCCAATGTTGCTTAAAAATTGGATAAAAATTATCAAGGAAGGTTGGTGAATCCATACTCGAAATAATAGACGATAGAAAGTAGACGGTTGAAAATAGTGTTTTCCATCATCTATCGTCAATTACAAAGTTTATTATCTTCCCCTCCACGTAAACAACCTTATTAATCGTCTTTCCTTCCAAATACTTAATTACTTTATCACTCTTTCTCGCCAACTGCTCAATAGTATTTTTATTTTTTGAAGCCTGATCTGTAACTATAACTGTATCCCGAAGTTTTCCATTAATTTGAATCGCTATTGTTCGGTGAAATGACTTTAAAGCATTTTGATTGAATTTTGGAAAAAGCTCCTGATGAATAGAAAATTTGCCACCAATATATTCCCAAAGTTCTTCTACAATATGAGGAGCAAAGGGACTTAGAAGTTTTAATAAATTTCTAAATTCCTCTATTGCAATATATTCTTGCTTAGATAGAAAATTATAATATTCCATTAAAGCCGCTATAGCAGTATTGTATCTAAGATTTTCCATATCATCCTTCACTCTTTTAATTGTTTTGTTCATAAATACATATGCCTCGTTCGATCCTAGTAAGCTACTAGAATCGTTTCTAGTTTTCATAGAGTCTTTTTTATCATGTACCAATGTCCAGACTCTTTTTAGAAAACGAAACATTCCCTCAATTCCGGTGTCATAAAAATCTCCTCCCTGATTAAAAGGACCCAAAAACATTAAATACATTCTTAGCGTATCTGCTCCGTATTTACTTATATATTCGTCAGGGATCACAACATTTCCCTTGCTTTTACTCATTTTAGCGCCCTCTTTGACAAGAAGACCATGCGCGTAAAACCTGCTAAATGGTTCTTCGAATTCTATTAATCCCAAATCTTTAAGCACCATTGTGATAAATCGCGAATACAATAAATGTAGCACTGAATGTTCTGCTCCGCCAATGTACATTGTAACCGGCAGCCATTTTTTTACCCTTTCTATATCAAAAGCTACACTTTCTATATCAGTTGATACATATCTTAAGAAGTACCAGGCGCTATCCAAGAAAGTATCGGAGACATCTGTTTCTCTTTTTGCCGCTCCTTGGCAATTTGGACATGCCGTATTTACAAAACTTTCAGCACTCGCCAGTGGTGATTTGCCAGCCTGTCCTGAGCTTGTCGAATGGATACCTTTTGGCTTCCAATCTTCTACATCCGGCAGCAAAACCGGCAAATCTTTTTCCGGCACCGGCTGCCAATTGCATTTCTTACAAAAAATCATTGGAATCGGAGGCCCCCAATATCTTTGGCGAGAAATTAACCAATCACGAAGGTGGTATGTAATTTCAGTTCCTCCATAATTATGGTCTTTTAACCAGGCTGTAATCTTTTTTTTCGCATCCTCTGAAGTCAAGCCTGAAAATTCCCCGGAATCTATCAAGATGCCATAGCCGGTAAAACATTCCTCAAAATTCTTAATTCGCTCATCTTTTTCTTTATCCCCGGTTATAACTGTAACTTTTAACGGAATTTTATACTTTTTAGCAAACTTTACATCACGTTCGTCATGCGCATCGCCAAATAATGCTCCTGTTCCATATCCCATTAAGGCATAATCTGCAATCCAAACAGGAACTTTTTCCTGATTCAAAGGATTTATAGCGTAAATTCCTGAAAATACTCCGGTCTTTTCCTTCCCCTCAGCCATCCTCTCTTGCTCATTCTTATTTTTAGCATTCTCAACGTATTCCAATATGTCATCCCGAACTTGTTTCGGGATCCCGTTTGAACCGAGATTCTGAAATGAATTCAGAATGACATTTATTATTGGGTGTTCTGGTGATAAAACTAAGAATGTTGCTCCATACAAAGTATCCGGCCGTGTCGTAAATACCTGAACTTTGAACTTTGAACTTTGAACTTTGAACTCGATCTGAGCGCCCTCAGATCGTCCTATCCACTGTCTCTGCGCAATCTTTACTTTCTCGCTCCAATCTAATTTCTCAATATTATTAAGAAGCCTATCCGCGTATTTTGTGATCCTGAAAAACCACTGCTCTAATTCCTTCTTAATCACTTCAGTTTCACATCGTTCACATTTTCCATCAATGACTTGCTCGTCTGCCAAAACTGTAAGATCTTTTGGGCAAAAATTAACCGCCGCTTTTCTTCTGTAAGCTAATCCTGCTTTAAAAAGCTGAATAAAAAGCCACTGCGTCCATTTATAATATTTAGGATCGTAAGTTTCTACTTTTCTTGACCAATCAAAGCCATTTCCGATTGCCCTAAGCTGGCGATAAAAGTTTTTTTCTGATATTTTAGCCTGCTCTTTTGGATGGCGACCGACCTTAATAGCGTAGTTTTCAGAGTGGATCCCAAACCCATCCAAACCCATTGGCTCAAATACATCATTCCCTTGCATGCGCATAAATCTGCCATAAACATCTGCTCCTGTAAAAGCATACATATTCCCAACATGCATCCCCTCAGCACTTGGGTACGGAAACATCATGAGATTATAAAAGGGTTTCTTAGCGGTATCCAGATTGGGAGAATAAACTTTAGCCTCATCCCAAATCTTCTGCCATTTTGGCTCTATTTCATTGGGGTTATATTTTTGTTTGCTGCTCATCTTTTTGTTATCCACTATGTTAGCATTATACAATAAATTTAATTCAAAAACTCGAATTTCACAAATTAGCTTCTTAACAAGCTTGCGTTTTCCCTAGAAATTCTCTACGATCAATCAATGACCCTTTTTATAGCTTTAATTATAATTTTTAACTTTGCATTTTTCACTTTTAACTTGCGCTCCGCAGGAGCTCAAACTATGTCAAACGATGATTATATATTACAATTAGACAACCTTGACATAGCTCCACATACTCCTCCCGCAGGCAAAAACAATGCTATTGAAACAACGAGTAAACTTCCTGTTAAAAAACAACTTCCTTTCGTCTTTTCTATTTCGCAAACGTTAATTGACTATAGCACCCTCTCCCCAACCAATCCAATAAAACGCAGCAATGAATTATCTGTATCGAAAGGCTCAGCAAATGGGTATTCTATAATCGCATTTGAAGACAAAGAACTTTCAGGCGGAACCCCGCTCAGCGGGGCATCTTCTGTTTTTATTCCTGATACCACATGCGACAATGGCCAATGCTCCCAAATCTCTTCCGGTCCATGGACAAATCCTCTCACATATGGCTTTGGGTATCGTTGCGATAATGTTAAAGGAATGGATTGCGCAAGCGGGTTTTCCGAGCCAGAATTGTACAAACAGTTTGCCAATGCTTCTATGTCCGAAACACCGCAGAAAATAGCGATTAGCAGCGATACCGAATCGAAAAAAACAATACGAATTACTTACAAGTTAAACATTCCCGGCACACAACCATTTGCTTTATATAGCAATACCATTACATTTATTGCTGTTCCTAATTTCTAATTTGCAATTTGAAATTTTCAATGAAAATTAAAAATTTAAAATTTAAAATTTGTCTGTTAGTATTTACTATTTGCTTTTTAATATTTAATATAGACAAAACCACAGCAGCAGGTTTATCTCTAAGCATTAACCCTCCTGTTATTCAAATTCAAATATCACCTCCTGCTATTGTCAACAGACCAATTACCATAGAAAATCATGGTGAGGAGGCAGTAACGCTAAAAATTCTTTATAAACCTTTTGTTGCGGACAAAGGAGAATCAGGCGAAGTAGTTTATGAATCGGACAATAATACATTGATCTTTGAGAAGATAAAAGTCCGCGATGACAATGAAGCAATCGAAAAAGTAGTTATTGCGCCTAAGCAGAATAAAACCCTAAATCTTTACGTAGATATTCCCAAAAACGAAACTCTATCAGACTATTACTTTTCGATCATATTTATATCAGAAGATACTTCAGGAGACACATTGAATCAATCGGGAATATCAGGAGGTATTGCCACGAATGTTCTTTTGTCTATTAAAAACGAGGAAACATCAATAGGAAGTATAGTTGAGTTTTCTTCGCCTCGGTTCCTGGAAAAAGGACCTGTACCTTTTAAGATAAGACTAAAAAACGAATCTAAACATTTTATAACGCCTGATGGTGAAATACTAATAAGGAATATATTTGGAAAAACAATAGGACAAGTAAAACTTGATCCTGTAAATATTTTGGCCGATACAACCCGTAAGGAAGAATTACTGTGGAAAAATGGCTTTATGTTTGGGCTTTACACGGCAACCCTATCAATAAACATCCTAGACAATGACCCTGCTCTTGTAAAAACTATTCGTTTCTTAGTCATTCCGATACAAAATATTATTATATTGACAGCCATCCCTTTTCTTATCCTTTTAATTAAGCGTCGTTTAAGAGCCCGTCATGGTTAATCATCTCATGCCTAAAGCTACGTAAAGGTTTCCACTTTAGCACTTGGACCACATCATCCGAAGCACTTTTTCTCATTCACCAATGATAAACATCATGGTTTTGGTCCGAAGGCGGATAAATTTATCTTAATATAGATTGATACTTTCTGATATACATCCTTGGTCATCACTCATGTGACAATTTTGCTATCAAAAGCTATGATTTGTTCTCTTGACATAGTGTACCCACTTGGTGTTAACATTAATATTAGCCTTATATTTATAAAAGTGTTAACAAGTTAACTTATGCCCTACCGTTTTAGTGAAATAGATAAACAAAAGATAGTCGAAAGAGTTCTTCGCGGAGAAAAAGTAGCTAAGATCTGCAGAGAAGAAAATATATCCAGAGTACTTTTCTACAGATGGCTTAAGAGCTATAAAATAAAGCACAAAATACTTCCCCAAAAACTATCCTCTGCCAACCGCCTGCAAATGATCCAAAGAGTTAAGCTTGGCGAACCTGTTGCGAAAGTATGCAAACTATATGGAGTATCAAGAACTGTCTTTTATAAATGGCTAAAAAGATACGATGAGGCTGCCGAGAACAAAAAGAATGAGGCTCTTTTGGATAAAACGCCTTTTGTTAGCAGATACTTTAATCAAGCGCCAGAACAATATGAAGGAGCTATTCTTTCTGCAGTAAAACAATATCCTGAAATGTCTAGCCACAAGCTCGTGTGGGTAATCCCTCAGATTGGAGGACAGCCAATCCTGGGCAATCATGGAATCCAGAATGTTTTAAGAAGACATAATCTTTCTACTTTCGAACAAAGATATGCTTACGCAAAAACATACAATCGGCCAACTCCGGCAACCCAATTCTTTGGTTTATTTAATTCTATTCTTGCTTCTCTTGTTTCCCAAACGCCCGGTTTTCGTAAATTCATTGTTAGGACCAGCTTCGCTGTAATCTTTGGAATTTTCATAGGAGTTTTAATCTTCGGCGTAAACTCGCTATCAAGTCTCTTTTCCGGCGTCTCTGACGTAACCATATCTTTTGGTATCATTTTTAGTCTTTTTGCTCTTGGCGCCGGCATGATCTTTTTCTTTTACTCAATCAAATACTATCTCGCTATTGCAATTGTTCTATCTTTTTCAAGACGAAACGAAGAGGAGAAAAGCAAAACAGCTCTCCCCATCAACCCGGCAAAGGTGGGCGGACTTCAATCTGATCTTTCAAAAATAATTCTTAAAAGACATCCTTTTGTTTCTATTCATATAGCAACCTTTAATGAGAAAAGAGTAATAGAAAGACTTCTTAAATCAGTAACATCTATGCAATATGATAATTACGAGATTGTTATTGCAGATGACTCCAATGACGAAACTACAGAAATAATTGAAAATTATCTTAGGGTTCAGGGTTTAGGGTATAGGGTTCAGGGTGGAGAAGGGTATACCTTAACTATTGCTGAAACAAAATCAGGCGTAGTTCTTAAGAATCTTCACAGAACTTCTCGCTCGGGTTTCAAAGGAGGCGCTCTAAAAGGAGCATTAGAACATACAGACCCTAGAGCTGAATATATCTTAATCTTTGACGCGGATTTTATTCCCTATCCTGATACCATTGTTCAGTTCTTAAAGTACTTTCAAGCAACAGAGGGGACATTGGATTTCACAAATCCGAATATCGAATATCGAAATTCGAAACAATATCAAAATACAAATGACCAAAATTCTAAACATTTTGAACATTTAGATTTAGAAAATTCGAATTTGTTTCGTGCTTCGGATTTCGGATTTCGTGCTTCCAGCCGTATAGCGGCTGTGCAAGGCTACCAATGGCATGTTCTTAATAAATCAGAGAACTGGATAACAAGAGGTGTTCGTTCTGAATACGCAGGATCTTATGTAATTGAAAGATCAGGAGAAGAAATATATTCAGGTCTTAAACAAATATCAGGATCTGTATACATGA